>ERZ1106969.2044-NODE-2044-length-11553-cov-48.083841_pt1 | contig 11553 bp, 11 predicted proteins | sample MGYA00403685_ERZ1106969 | MGnify/ENA primary metagenome ERZ1106969 (study PRJEB35170, sample SAMEA104062416) | human gut metagenome | biome: human gut; feature: human-associated habitat; material: faeces | place: Denmark | collected 2012-05-18 ... | reverse complement strand
AGCAATTCTACCCTGCTTGGAATCAAAATTGCGAACGTGTTTCGCAATTACCTATTTTATCAATTAAAAAGACTCTTTAACATCTTCCCAATATATATTCTCCTGATAAATATAACACACTTTCGCATTTTACGGTATCACATAAAAAATTGAATTCAATTGAAGTATTGACATTATCAAATTTATATATTATTCTTTTCCTCGTACTTTATTTTGATATTCAAACATTTTGATTATAATAATTTATGAGAGAGGTATAAACTATGGTTAAGATAATTGCAGACAGTACCTGCGATATTTCTTCTGATGAGGCCGAAAAGTTAGGAATTGAAATTCTTCCTATAACAATACGATTCGGAGATGAAGAATTCCTAGATGGTGTTAACATAACACATGAAGAATTCTATGATAAACTTGATAGATACGAGGAACTTCCAAAGACATCGCAGATTTCACCTGCTATATTTGAAGAGATTTTTGAAAAGCATATTAAGAACGGTGATGAGATAGCCGCATTTTTTATATCATCAGAATTAAGCGGTACTTATCAGTCTGCCACTATTGCCGCAATGGAAGTTGCTGATAAATATAACGCTAATGACAGATTACACATTGTCGATACGCAGAATGTTTCCATCGGTTCAGCACTTATCATAAGGGAGGCTGTAAAGCTTCGTGATGCAGGTTTAAGTGCAGAACAGATTGCTCTTAAATGTTCAGAATTATCCAAACATATAAGACTTTATGCAATGGTTGGTTCATTAAAATATTTAAAAAAAGGCGGAAGATTATCAAGTGCCGAAGCATTTGCCGGTTCTTTGCTTCATATAACTCCTATTATTTCAATAGAAAAAGGGAAAGTTGCAATCGCAGGCAAGGTCCGTGGCAAAAAGGCTGCCGAAACATTTATATTAAACAAAATGTCCGAATACAAAATCAATAAAAATCATGATTTCATATTCGGACATATCAATTCGTTAAATATGCTTACCCCTTTTAAAGAAAAAGCTGCTTCTATGGTCTGTAATATAAACGCAGATATAATAACCGGTTCAATAGGATGTGCCGTTGGTACACATGTAGGTCCCGGAACAATAGGTGTGGCTTATATAGAAGAATAATTAATCAAGCAGCAGGTCTTCAAGTTTAATCTTAGGAACATGATGAACCTGCTGTTCATCTCTGTAATACTTAATATCATCACCTTCATTAACTGTCTCTATTACAACCTCTTCCTTAGGAACTCCAAGTGCTATAACAAGCTTTACTGTCATTCCCTCCGGAATATTAAGGTCTTTGTCAAGCTGTGCCCTGTCTATATTACCAATAAAGCAGCCGCCTAAGCCTTTCTCAACTGCCGCAAGCAAAATAGTCTGGCCTATTATTCCTTCATCATGTGCAGCATTCTTGTCTTTCTTTCCAACCAGAATCACATAGCCTGCCGGTCTTTCGCCCTCAACAGGTCCGTCCCAGTCCTTAAAATATCCTGCCCATCTTAAAGATTTGAACACTTTCGCATTCTCTTCTTCTGTATAAGAAATCTTATATCTGGTAGACTGTGCATTTGCTCCCGACGGTGTCTTTGAAGCTATATCCACAAGCTCAACAAGTGTAGCCTTATCTATCTTCTTATCCTGATAAAATCTTCTGTATGATCTGTTCTTTAACGCTAATTCTTTTATCATAAATATCACAGCCTTTCACGTTTTAATTCATACAGGCTTTAAGCCTGTCCATTACCTGTTGCTTATATTTTAAATATCTTCTCTGTTCGGAAGGTACAAATCTGTCCGACTCAATAAACTCAAGGAAATCCTTATACGGAACATACATATAATCCATGGTTTCACCTTCCTGAAGCTTAATTTCCTGCTTGTTTTCTATGCAATCGATAAATGCATAATATATGCAATGTTTCTTGTGGTCAACATAATAATATAAGTCTATAAGTTCATCAGGACACTTTTTAATTCCTGTTTCCTCAAACAGTTCTCTTACAGCTCCCTGTCTTTCATTCTCTCCCGAAAGAATAGAACCTCCTGTAACCTCCCATTTAAGAGGATATGTTTTATTTCTGGCTCTTTGTGTACTAAGAATTTCCCCGGCCTTAGTTATCGTATACACCATTACAACAACATGATACACGCCATCCGGCAGATTCTTTGCCATACTTCTTTTTAATTCATAGCCTAATTTATTGCCATCTTTATCATATGCATCCCATATTTCTTCATCAAGCATCTCTATAAAGCTGTCATAATACTGCTCCTGAAAATATACCATTTCTTCAAGCTGCTGCTTTGTAAAGCATATATTCTCAGGCGCAACTATCCATATTCTATCCGAATCATCGCGTCTTCTTGCGACAGCAATAAGCTGACCCGTAAACTCGTCAACTGCCACATCAACTCCGACAATGTATACATACTGCCTGTTTATCTCTGAATAGTCACCTCTGTCTACGTACCCGTAATTAATAGGGTACACAATCGAGGGGTTGTCATCGTCAGTGCTTCCCAACTGATGATCAACCTTAACAGTCACTAATTCTTTACTCACCGTACATCCACCTTTTTCTAAGATTAAAATTCATTTATATAATGCTACAATTTTAAAGTTCTTGCAAGCATATATTTAAGCACTTCTTACATACGCCTTACACAAGAGGAGCAAAAAGCCTCAAAATGCACTGTCCAATTCTAAGCGGTCTTGACCTGTCAGAATAATATTTATCAGTAACATCCCTGCACTCTGCCATTGTTTTAGCAAAATCATCTTCTATATCTTTTATTACTTCATCCTTATAGATAAAGACTCCATTTTCAAAATGCAGATACAAACCCCTGAAATCCATATTAATAGTGCCAACGATGGCAACCTCGCCGTCCGATGCCCATTGCTTGGCATGACAAAAGCCCGGAGTATATTCATAAATTCTTACTCCGTTTCTTACAAGTCCTGCATAATATGACCTTGTCATCTGATATACTATTTTCTTGTCAGGAATACCCGGTGTGATAAGCCTTACATCAACGCCTCTCTTAGCCGCAAGTGACAGTTCTCTTCCCATCTCGTCTGTTATGATAAGATATGGTGTCATTATATACAGATACTTCTTGGCATTCTTGGCAATATTAAGATATACATTTTCTCCAATTCGCTCTTCACCAAGGGGTGAATCTGCATAAGGCTGTATGAAGCTGTTGCTTTTTGCCTTGTAAACGCTGTTCTTAAGATACTTATCATAATCCGTATCTGTTTTTTCAATGAAGTTCCACATTTCAAGAAACATTACCGTAAGATTCTTAACGGCATCGCCCTGTAACCTTACTCCTGTATCCTTCCATACTCCATAAGGACTTGTGTAATTAAAATATTCATCAGCAAGATTATATCCGCCTGTAAATCCGACTTCACCGTCTATTATAGTAATCTTACGATGATCCCTGTTGTTCATGAACATATTAAATACAACATTTACCGGATTAAACACTCGACACTGTATCCCCTCTTCACGCATGCTCTTGATAAAGTCTTTGTTAAGGAAAAAAATGCTTCCGACATCATCATAAAAAATGCGGACTTCTACACCTTCCTTAGCCTTTTCCACAAGAATTGTCCTCAATTCATTAAAGCTTCTGGCATCCTCAATAGCATGATACTCCATAAATATAAAATGCTTCGCTTCCTTTAAAGCCTGTTCCTGCGCCTTAAGTCCCTTTACCGCCTCATCATAAAATTCCATATCGGTATTCTTGTATACAGGCATCTTGCCCCAGTCATATATGTATCTGCATTGATTTGCCACAGAAATGTCCTGCTTTTCCAGTTCAGAAAATACTCCTTCATCCTGCTTAAGCTTATCATCAAATTCGCTGTCAATTTGTTCAAAGCGTTTTCTTACATGTCTGGTAAATTGGGAACGTCCCATAAGCAGATACAAAAGTACCCCCATGATTGGAAATGTTAAAATAACTATTATCCATGGCATTTTCATTGCCGCATTAGTATGTTTTCCGTATATTCCCATTACGACAATGAACGCAATAACGCTTGCTGCAAGAGATATAACTGTAGAGTATCTTCCAAGCATAGTACCAAGAACACACACCCATACTATCTGGAACAAAACCGAAAGACCTACAAAAATAAGACGGCTTGCACTATTTTTCACTGAAGTTCTTTGTTCTGTACGCATCTTTTTTTCCATTTTAATAATCACCCTTATTTCTACTTTTTACTTCATATGTCTGAAATATTTTTTATATGTTATAACAAATAATACAGCCGCAAGTATTGTAGCAAGATAATCTGTAACCGGCTGTGCTAACACTATGTACTTTGCCTCATTAAAAATCTGTGTAAATATGAAAAGTATAGGCATATATAACAGTCCCTGTCTGCTGATAGACAGAATAAGTGACGGTATAGCTGCACCCGTTGACTGTATCGCATTAATAAATACAAACAAAAGTCCAAGTATAGGACCTGACAGCACATAAATTCTTGAAAATGCAAAGCCATAAGAATATGCTTCTGCATCAGTAAGGAACAGTGTTACAAGAGGTCCTGCAAATACATAACAGATAATAGTCATTATAATACTCATGCAAAATGCCATTCCAAGCGAGAATTTAAGCACAGAAATATAACGTTTTCTATTTCCGGCTCCATAACAATATCCAAGCAATGGCTGTATTCCGGTTCCAAGTCCGATAAGAAGCATTACAACTATCATATTAACCTTCATAGCTACACCAAGACCTGCAACAGCCATATCACCGTATCCTGCAATGACATTATTGATTATAATATTCGATACACTAAGTAAAATGCTGTTTAATGATGCAGGAATACCTATTGCCATAACTCCTGTAGCTATTCTGTTTCCTGCTTTATAATCCTTAATATTTATAGATAACATTGACTTCTTAGAAACAAGATGAACAACATAGAATACTGTTGAGAAAACATTTCCAAGAACCGTTGCTATCGCAGCACCGGCGACTCCCCATCTAAATAACAGAATCATAACAGGGTCAAGAACGATATTAATCATATTTCCTATTATCATACCTGTCATTGCTATCTTAGGATTTCCTTCGGCTCTTATGATATTACTGAACGAATTACTTACGATAAGGAAAGGAATACCTATAGCCACAATACCAAGATATTCTGATGCAAAACCTATAGTATCATTACTTGCTCCCACAAGTCTGCATACAGGATTTACAAATATCATTATACATATCATCGCAATAATACCGATTGTTAAGCCTGTCCAGAAGCAGAATGCAGATGTATTCTTTGCTTTATCTTTTCTTCCTTCTCCAAGCATTCTTGAAATAAGAGAAGTTCCTCCGATACCAAAAAGCATTCCTACTGACATAAATATAATAAATGCAGGTGTTGCAACAGATACCGCAGCTACCATTAATGGATTTCTGGTAAGTGAAACAAAATAAGTATCAGCTATATTATATATAAGTACCATTATCATACTTATGATAGAAGGGATTGCATTGCTTATTACGGCCTTTGGAACCGGTGCATCCCTGAATAATTCTATAGTTTTATCATGATTGTTAGTATTTGACACAAATAACTCCTCCTTAACCGACTAATGCATATGATTATATTATAACAAACACGTCAAGTAAAATATTATATCAGGTATTTTTTCCTTCAAACTGTGTCATATAAAGGTCATAATATTTTCCTTTTGCTTTCAACAGTTCTTCATGTTTTCCGGTCTCAACAATATGACCTTTATCCATGACAACAATCATGTCCGCATCACGTATTGTCGACAATCTGTGTGCAATTATCAGACTTGTCCTGTTATGCATAAGCTTCACCATTGCATCCTGAATCTTCTTTTCTGTTCTTGTATCAACACTTGAAGTAGCCTCATCAAGTATAAGAATTTTAGGCTGTGCAACAAATGCTCTTGCAATAGTAAGAAGCTGTTTCTGCCCCTGTGATATATTCTGGCCTGACTGAGTAAGAACAGTATCATAGCCCGAAGGAAGATTTCTTATCATTTCATCACAGTTGCTCATAATTGCAGCATTAACCATATCTTCATCAGATGCGTTGTCATTTGAATATTTAAGATTGTTCTTAACCGTATCTGTAAACAGAACTGTATCCTGTAAAACAATACCTATATTTTTCCTTAACTCATTACAGTCTATATCCTTTATGTTAATTCCATCTATTAAAATTTCTCCGCTGTCAACATCATAAAATCTCATTAACAGATTAACTACCGTTGTCTTGCCGCTTCCGGTAGAACCAACCAGTGCCACCTTATGTCCCGAAGCAATTTTAAGATTAAAGTCTGTCAGCACACGTTTACCTTCGACATATGAGAAATTAACATTTTTAAAGGTGATAACACCTTCTAAATTATCCATTTTTTCATTTCCGGACTTATCTTCTGTCTTTTCATCCATTATTGCAAATACTCTTTCAGCACCTGCAATCGCAGTCTGTATCTGTCCATATATCTGTGCAAGTTCATCAATAGGTCTGCCAAACTGCTTAGCATACACAATAAATGCAGATATTACACCAATAGATATAATCCCCTTAAGTGCGAAATATCCTCCGAACGCTGCAATAATGACAAAGCCTATATTATTTATAACATTCATTACAGGTCCCATGGAGCCTAATATCTCGGCTACTATTCCAACCCTTGTAAGCTCCTCCGAAGTATCTTCAAATTCATTCTGGACTGCTGCCTGTCTGTTATATGCAACAACAGTTCTGTAGCCTGTTATCTTTTCTTCCACGATACCATTAAGCTGTCCTAAAAGCTCCTGCTTTTTTCTATAAAATCTTCTCATTACCTTTGACAGATATTTAGTAACAATTACCGTAAGAATTACGGTAGACATTGAAAGCACCGCTAACAAAGGACACAGCATAAACATCATAATAACAGTTCCTATAATGGTAAGAATGCCCGAAAACATTGCACTCATTGACTGGGATACAGTGTTAGAAATATTCTCAACATCGTTAGTCATTCTGCTCATTATATCTCCGTGAGAATGTACATCAATGTACTTTATCGGAAGATTAACTATGCAGTCAAACAAATCTTCTCTCATTTTCTTAACTATACGCTGGCTAAGAATTGCACTCATTCTTGTCTGTATAAATGTGCATATTCCATGAATAATATAAAGTACCAGCATCGTTATAAGAATACCTGTTATCTCATTAAATCTGCCGGCAGATATTTTATCTATTGCATTGCTTTGAAGCTTCGGTGTATACACAGAGCATGAAACAACAATAATAACTGCTGCCATTAACACTAAAATAAGCTTTATTTCATTTGCAAAATATAATGCAAGCCTTTTTACTGTTTTCTTTCCGTCCTTCGGTTTTTCAACCACAGCACCTCTATTACGCGGACCTCTCATTCCGGGTATTTTCACTCCGGCATTTCTCATATCAACAGTTTTCTTCTCAGGCATTAATATCACCCCCATCCTTTAACTGGGAATCATATATATCCTTATAAATGTCGCTGCTGTTAATAAGCTCTCTGTGACTTCCTATTGCCGCAAGTTTTCCGTTATCAATAACAGCTATTCTGTCAGCATCCTTAACAGATGCTATTCTTTGCGCAATTATAATCTTAGTCATATTATTATAATTTTTATTAAGAGCCTTATACAGCTGCGCTTCCGTTCTTAAATCAAGCGCACTGGTTGAGTCATCAAATATAAGAATTTCTGCCTTTTTAAGCACAGCCCTTGCTATTGCGACTCTTTGTTTCTGTCCACCTGAAAGGCTTGCACCTCCCTGCGCTATTAATGTATCTATGCCATCTTCCTTATCTTTAACAAACTCCGTTGCCTGTGCAATATCAACAGCATTAAGGATTTCGCTGTCATCTGCATTTTCATTGCCCCACGCAATATTTTCCTTTATGGAAGTACTGAAAATTTCGCTTTTCTGTAAAGCTACAGCAACTTTATTTCTTAATGTCGAAAGCTTATATTCTCTTACATCAACATCATCGACAAGCACTTTTCCACCTGTAACATCATAAAATCGAGGTATAAGATTAATAAGGCTGGTTTTGCCACAGCCCGTTGCACCAAGTATTCCTATTGTTTCTCCTGGATTTATAACCAGGTTAAAATCCTTTATAACATCAGCGCCACCTGTACCCGGATAAGCAAATGAAACATCCTTAAATTCAACTTTTCCTTTAACCTCTGTACCTTCATCAAATGTTCCGTCTTTAATAGCCGGTTCACACTTTAATACTTCATTAATTCTTCGTCCTGATGCAATTCCTCTTGAAGCTGTCTGGAAAATCATAGTCATTCTCATAATCGCATTAAGAGTCTGTGAAATATATGTTATTGCTGCCATTACATTTCCCGGTGTAACTGTTCCTGCCTGAACCTGTATAGCACCGATTTTGATTACAGCAACCACCGAAATATTAAGTATAATGTTCATAATCGGTGTCATATATGAAAACAACAATAACACATCAAGCTGTTTGCCTGTCAGCTCATCATTAGCACTTTTAAATCTTTCATTTTCGTGTTTTTCTCTTACATATGCTTTAACGACTCTTAATCCCGATACATTTTCCTGCATTACATTATTAACTTTATCAAGCTTGTTCTGTAACACAGAAAACATAGGATTAGCTTTAGATATAAAATATATTACACAGATAATAACAAATGGAAGGGCTATAAATATAACAACTCCAAAACTCAAATCAAGCGTAAGCATGCATACAATTCCGCCTGCGAACAGTAAAAAAGTCCTTACAAAACCTCTTATACACTGCATGACAAAATTCTGAAGCTGTGTTATATCATTAGTTACCCTTGTTATCAAAGAACCTGTAGAAAATCGTTCGGTCTGTTCAAATGAAAATGACATAATGTTCTTAAATGCAGTCTTTCTTATATCATTACCAAAATTCTGGCTGCACAAATTAGCAAACACACCTGACATAACTCCACATATACCGCCAATTATTACAAGACCTATCATCTTAAGTCCTGTTCCGATAATAATATCCATATTTCCGACATTATTATTGGAAATCCCTAATACTCCGTCATCTATAATTATACTCATAAGTCTAGGCTGTATAAGGTCCATAAGAACCTCTCCCATCATAAATAACGGAGCAAGAACTGCAAACAGCCAGTATTTTTTCAAATATTTAAACATATATCACCCCAAATGAATTTTACATTTATTCAAATACCTTCTTAATACTGTCATAATGGAGAAATTCTCCTTTATCGGCTATACTTTTAATTTCTTCTGCGGTAGCAATTTTGTAGCCAAGCGTTTCTTCTGTCTGAAGATTAAGTTCGCTTTCATCAAAATCCATTATAAACTTGTAAACATCTACAAAATAGTTATCACCTTCACCGGGATTGTCCCTTCTGTAAGTAAATGAATAACCGCCCTCGGCAGCAGATACATCAAGTCCTGTTTCTTCCTTTATCTCTCTTAATACTGCATCGTATGAGCTCTCTCCTGCCTGTGCAGCACCACCTGATACTTCCCACCAGCCGGGTGCCCATGCTTTTGTCATAACTCTCTGGGTAATAAGAAATCTGCCATCATGTCTTTTGATAACACCAAGAACAGTAAGATGATACTCACCATCCTTAAGACACCAGTCATTCCTTTTCATAAGTCTGCCGGTTATTTTCTTATCACTATCGTATATATCCCACATTTCCATGATATTTTACCTTCCGTTTTCCTTTTATTACTTGATTTTTTATTTATTTTCTTTTATATATTTAAGAATACTGTGTACAGCTACATTTCCTTCACCGACCGCCTTTGTATACTGATATGGAGTTCCTGTGCAGTCTCCTGCTGCATAACAACCTGAAAGGTTTGTCTCCTGTTCACGGTTAACCACGATATGTCCGTCTTTAATTTCAAGTCCTGATAAGAGTACGCCGGGATTAATGCTGTCTTTTAAGAAAAAGACACCACTTACAGGTATTTTTTCTTCTTTATATTCTACAGCCTCTACTCTTGTTTCTCCCAAAACACTCTTTGGCATTCCGAAATATTTAACAACATTAGGTCTGTCAACACCTGCATTTTTATATGTTGTGAAAAGATATACCTTAGAAGCTATATCTGCAAGATATTCTACTTCTTCCTCATACTTTGCATTTGTGCAGACTACTGCTATTTCTTTATCCTTATAAAGACCTCCGTCACATGTAGCACAATAACTTACACCACATCCAAGAAGTCGGCTCTCTCCATCTATTTCTTTAGTTGATGCCATACCGGTAGTCATCAATACTGTCTTAGCCTCATAGATATCTCCGTTAGCTCCGGCTGCGTAATATCCACCCATATCATATATAGAATCTACTTTCTTTTCTGTTATCTCAATACCTGCCTCATCTATCTGCTTTAAGAAGATTTCCTGCATCTGTCTTCCTGTAACAGCTATAAGTCCAGGATAATTCATAATTTTCTCAGCTTTTTCCACCTTTGTACTAAGGCTTCTGCTTCCAAACCATATAAAATTGATATTTCTTGCTTTCGCTGTAAGTGCCGCAGATATACCGGCAGGGCCACTTCCAACTATCATAAGATCATACATATATAAACCTCCGGATTTCTTTATTTATTTTCCCCTATTATATTTCTACCCTGTTTAAATAAGTTTGCTAAAACTTTTAATGCTCTGCGCTCATAAGCTTTAACGGTAATGTAAGAAGTACCGCTCCTCCTACGATATTTCCCAATGTAACGAACACCTGGCTCTTAATTACCGCTGCGGTTCCAATATCTCCAAGTAACATATAACCTATTGTAAATGTTCCCATATTGGCAACGCAATGCTCAAATCCTGCTATTACAAAAGCTGTTATTATACAGAACATTATAATCATTTTCCCACTCTCGCTCTTTAGCTTCATTCCTGTGTATACTGCAAGGCAAACCAGGAAATTACACATTACTCCACGCACAAATAGTTCCATAGGCGTAGCTGCAAGCTTACTTTATATAAAGCTTTTATAATAATCCACAAGTATCTGATGGGAAGAATTGCTTAAAACAAGCAATCCTCCCAATATAAATGAACCAACAAAATTACCGATATAACTTACTCCCCATGTCTTTAACATATCCTTGACTGTGCATGTTTTAGTATACACGCCCATTGCCATAACCATGTTATTTCCTGTAAAAAGTTCACCACCAATAAACACTACTAATATTATTGCTATTGAAAAAAATATTGCCCCCAATAATTTGCCAAACTGTGGATATGTCGGATACAATACCGCAGCCGTCACATTTGATAATATCGTTGCCACAACTATTGCTCTTATGAAATATTTCCCCAAATGATTATTGCATATATCAGCCTTATTAAAGGCAGCCTTCTTCATAACTTCTAAATCACTGTCCAACATAGTAGCTTCCTCTTTTGTTATTAAATATTATAGGCGTTTGCGAAACGCCATAAGCCTTGATTTTACAGGCTTTTTTACAGTTTAA
>ERZ1106969.2022-NODE-2022-length-11666-cov-26.180949_pt1 | contig 11666 bp, 10 predicted proteins | sample MGYA00403685_ERZ1106969 | MGnify/ENA primary metagenome ERZ1106969 (study PRJEB35170, sample SAMEA104062416) | human gut metagenome | biome: human gut; feature: human-associated habitat; material: faeces | place: Denmark | collected 2012-05-18 ... | reverse complement strand
TCGGAAAAAACAAAGCCACTATCACCATCGATAGCAGCGTATTTGATAAACAGGGCAATACCACGAATGATGATAATAGTAACTTCCGCGGACAAAACGCAGTAGTGCTCGGCATTGAAGGCAGCCAAACTAGCATTAAGGATAGTAATATCACCTCTAATAGCATTGGATCTAATGCAGTATTTGCCACTGGTGAAGGCTCTGTGATCAACGTAGAAAATACTAACATCCACACAAAAGGCGACTCTTCTCGTGGTCTAGATGCAACCTATAAAGGCACTGTAAACGGTAAAAACCTAACTATCACTACCGAAGGTGCTCACTCCGCAACCCTTGCTACAGACCGTGGTGAAGGCACTATTACTGCAGAAGCAGCTAAGCTTACAACCTCTGGCACAGGCAGTCCTGTTATCTACTCCACTGGCAATATTACAGCTAACAATGTGAACGGCGTGGCCAACAAGAGTGAAATTGGTGTCGTAGAAGGTAAAAACTCTATTACCCTTACCAACTCTAATGTAACAGGCTACCACGATAATGGCTTTATGCTTTACCAAAGTTTCTCCGGTGATGCTGAAAGCGGTATCGCTCGTTTAAAAGCGGAAAATAACACACTTACAACTCATGGTACAGGTGCGTTCATCTATGTAAACAACACCACTGCTGAAGCAGACCTTACAGGCAACACAATCTTAATGCCAAACACTACTACACTGGTGAAAGCTGCGGCAGACTCCCGTTGGGGTAAAGATGGTGAAAACGGTGGTCACCTCACACTTCGCGCATCCAACCAAGAACTTAACGGTAACATCGTAGCTGACTCCATCAGCACTGTCTCACTAGACATGACAAATAGCTCTAGTCTCGTTGGCGCTGTAAACACAAACAACACAGCTAAAGAAATTACAATGAAACTCAGCAAAGACTCTACCTGGACACTCACAGGCGACAGCTATGTAAAGTCCTTAACTAACGAAGACACAACAAACAGTAACATTCACTTGAATGGATACAAACTCGTTGTAGCTGATAAATAAAATACTTATAAAAATATAAAAGTAGCATATAATAGATTAATTTTTTATCAATTACATGCTACTTTTTATATTTATCAAAAACAAATTCTATTATAAGTCCTCAAACATTTCATCGTATCGACCTATTATAAATTCTCGTTTTACCTTTTTTCTATACTTCACACTAGTAATAGTCTCATAAATTGCAACACCAATTCCGCCTACATCTAATAAGTTTACATTTTTAGTTATCCCAACAGCAGCCAAATTTGTAACACTCGCAATGATATTCGAATACATTATGATTTTTTTTGTTTTTACTCTATAAAGTTCTTCGTCAATTTCACCATCATAAAATGAATAATGGTACATGGCAGCTAAAGAGTTTATTAAATTTGCAAGAATTGCTTGTTTAGATATTGTAACTACATTAGAAAAATCTAAACCATAACTAGCTAGTCTGGATGCGAATTCACCATCAATTACACTAATTAAAGGTAAAGGTAAACTATTATGGGTGTGTAAATCAGACCTTAAGTGAATAATTTCTTTTATAAAGGATATAGCAACTTTTTGCTTATCATCTACAGGACCTAATAATTTTTTTATAGTATATCCTAATACCAATCCTGTATTAGCCTTTTCAGTAAAAGCATCCCTACTATTTATAGTCTTTATATGATAAGAATCAAATAGGTTTGTAGTTAATGTAGATGTCGCAATATTAGCAGTACCAAAAATCAGGCCAAGCAAAGGATCATGTCCGATAGCTGTAACTCTATGTCCTAATTTTCCACCGCCTTTTAAAGCACCATTAGCCCCCAAATTAGCATCAAAAGGAACTGGATTTGTTATAATCTCCTCTACAGAAGGTTCATAATATCTATGTCGTCTGTTAGAACTCGTTTTAACATAGCCGTCTGTAGTTTTAGCAGATATTTGATCATCCAACCTTAAAGGAAATTTAGTAAGTAAATATTGACGTAAAAGTTGAAAACCTACAACAGCAAATAATATCTCAACCTCAAAAAATGACAAACCTGTTTTTTTCTCAAACTGATTATCTAAATCATTCAAAATTTGAGGTGTATGATCGATAAAGTCCAAAATATTATCTGTACGATTAATTAAATTCTCACTCTGAGTTTGAAGACTTTCATATTGTTCTTGATACTCTTTCAAACTCTTATCTAAAAAAGTATCAATGTTATCTAAATTTGTCATATCAACACCTACAAACAATTTAAAGCATTATACTCAATAATCTTATTTACATATTCTGTATGTTTTAACTCTGTCTCATCATTTAACCGTAACAGAATTTCTTTTTCTTTTTGTTTAGTAAGTTTAAATGATTCTATAATTTTACGCTTCTCATTTTTAAGCTCATCAATTTTATCTTCCCACATTTTAATACGTATTTCTAATTCTATATCAAAATATTTTCTTCGTTTCCGCTCCATCTTATCATCTAAATTTTCTATATTACTGCCATTATTCCACTTATACTGACTGAATTCTGTTAAAGCTAGAGATCTATTACATCTATATTCAGTATGAAACTTATCAAGTAAATTATTATTATTAATGAGTGTATTAATTTTTTCATCTAACTCATCTATCATAGTGTTATAAAAGCTAAGTCTCTCTTTTAAACGATTTACTTCATCATAAAAATTAATATGTCCTATTCTTAATCTGTCTTTAATTTTACATATGGACTCTTCCAACTCTACAACACTATCTCTATACAACATTGCGGCGAATTTAATGGCATACTCACGCCCTTCTTTTTCTTGGTCGCTACAAACATAGTCTATTAGTCTAAACAAATCTGTTACAGGGCCCAGAAAATCAGGCGTCCTAGGTCGTTCTTTATATTTTAATTTAACTTCCTTTTTTACATCAATAAGCATTATTCATCCCCCCAATAAAACGTCACGCTACTTCATTTTATATTCATCTATAATTTTAACACTTATCATCCCATAATCATATAGATCCTTAATAAATTTAATTTTAAAAACTAAAAACCTCTTGAAAACTTTATAAAAAGTTTTCAAGAGGTTTTTATATATTAATACAGACTCATAATTTATCTTGTATACAAATTCAAAATAAATCAATACTAAGCATATTATTAATCATTCGGCCAATCCTTGTTCTCTACCAATGATATCAGCGATTTCTTGGCATAGGGATTGTAATGCTTCTTGATCTGGACCTTCGGCCATTACGCGGATGAGTGGTTCTGTACCAGATGCACGTACTAGAACGCGGCCTTCATCACCAAGTTCACCTTCAGCTGTTACGATAGCAGCTTTAATAATATCATTGTCTTCCCAGCCTGTTTTTGTAGCAACGCGAACGTTTACTAATACTTGTGGGTATTTCGTCATGATGCTAGCGAGCTCAGAAAGGGGTTGATTTTTTTCTTTCATAAGAGCCGCTACTTGCACAGCGGTTAACATACCATCACCAGTTGTATTGTGATCTAAGAAGATTACGTGACCAGATTGTTCCCCACCAACGGAGAGGTCATGTTCACGCATGTATTCCAATACATAGCGGTCACCAACTGCAGTAGACACGGTTTTCATACCAAGTTCTTCTGCGGCTTTATGGAACCCAATATTACTCATAACAGTACCAACTACAGTATCATCTTTAAGTTTGCCCTCTTCTTTCAATTTAAGAGCGCATAACAACATGATTTGGTCACCATCGAGAACTTGACCTTTTTCGTCAACCAATAAGCAACGGTCCGCATCACCATCGTTAGCGATACCAAGGTCTGCATTGTGTTGTTGTACAGCCACTTGTAAACCTTCGATATGTGTAGAACCACAGTGATGATTGATATTCAAGCCATCTGGATTTACGTTAATATTGATAACTTTAGCGCCAAGGCCAGCTAAAATTTCAGGGCCTACACTAGAAGCAGCACCATTAGCACCATCATAAACGATTGTCATGCCTTCCAAGGATGTATCGATTGTGTGACGTACAAAGTGAGCATAGAAATGAGCTAAGTTGCTGTTATGCTCTATTTTGCCGATGCCATCACCTGTAGGGCGTGGCAATTCATTATCCGCACTTTGACGAACATACTCTTCCAATTGATCTTCTACTTCATCTGGCAATTTGTAACCATTGCCATCGAAGAATTTAATGCCATTATCTGGATACGGATTGTGAGATGCAGAAATAACTGCGCCCGCATCAAAACCTTGTTGACGTACTAGGTATGCTACTGCTGGAGTTGGTACAACGCCTGCAATGACTACATTACCACCTACAGAGCAAATGCCTGCTGCCAATGCACTTTCAAGCATAGAACCAGAAATACGCGTATCGCGACCGATTAAAAACGTAGGATGTTCCTTTTCCTTACCAAAGTGTGTAGCCGCTGCACGACCTAAATGATAGGCTAATTCAGGTGTTAAAAATTCATTAACAACACCACGTACACCATCTGTACCAAATAAACGAGCCATAATTATCCTCCTCTAGGGATTTGTGTACATCACAAGTCCTCATATATTCACTGTGGTGTATTATATCACATTATATACACCACACATATAGATACTATACAGATACAACTATATTACGGTATCAATATGAACCTATACTGTAGTTTACTTCACAATATATTACCAACTAGTTTGGTTTTGCGTATTTAGCCATACATAAAATAGCAGTTTCTGCCCCATCGAGGGCTGCGCTCATGATGCCACCAGCGTAGCCAGCACCCTCGCCCATCGGGTAGAATCCACCTACAGTCGGAGAAACGCGCTCTTCGTTGCGCCCCATACGAAGTGGTGCAGAGGTGCGAGTTTCAACGCCTGTCATGCATACGGCAGGATCATCAAATCCACGAATGCGACGGCCCCAATACGGCAACGCCCGTTCTAATACGGATGTAACGAAAGGCGGTAAGCAATCGTGTAAATCGCAGTTCACTACGCCCGGTTCATAGCTATAGGTGCTATCTTGTACACTAGGTGCCGGTGAAAGTCCCAAAAATTGACCTACTGTTTGCGCTGGCGCATGGAAATTAGAACCGCCCAACTCATAGGCCTTACGTTCCCATTCCCGTTGGAAAGCTACCCCATCGAGTGGATGCGTACCAAAGTCATCAGGACCTACATTAACTACAATAGCACTATTCGCAACACCGCTATCACGAGCATACAAACTCATGCCATTTACAACAACGCCACCATTTTCGGATGCAGATGCTACAACTTGGCCACCTGGGCACATACAGAAGCTATACGCTGTACGTCCTGTTTCTTTATCATGGTATACAAGAGAATATTCTGCGGCCCCAAGGCCCAAGCTAGACGGTTCTACACCATATTGGGACTCATCGATTACAGCTTGATCATGTTCGATACGAACACCGATAGCAAATGGTTTTGCTGTCATTTCTACATTTCGTTTATGTAGCATTTCATACGTATCACGTGCACTATGTCCTACACCAGATAAGACAACTGTGGTATCAATGCGCTCACTACCATTAATTTCAACACCTACGATGCGGTCATTTTCGATAAATAAATCTGTAATCTTCGCACCGAAACGAACCTCACCGCCCCATTCAATAATGCGCTCACGCATGGCTTTTACCATGGTGCGCAATTTATCTGTACCTACGTGAGGTTTATGTTTATATAAAATTTCCTCAGGCGCACCAAATTCAACAAAATATTTGGAGATTTCGTGCAATCTAGGATGGGTAACGCGAGTCGTCAATTTACCATCAGAGAAGGTACCTGCACCGCCCTCACCGAATTGAACGTTGGACTCAGGTTTAAAGACGCCCTCTTTCCAGAATGTTTCTACGTCTTCGCTACGAGTATCTACATCTTGACCGCGCTCAAAGACGATAGGACGGTAACCTTCACGGGCAAGGTAAAATGCGGCTAACATACCTGCTGGACCAAAGCCCATAACTACGGGACGATGTGCTAATGGTACACTCCCATAAACGATAGGCTCTGGATCTTCTGCTGTAAATACAGATACATCCTTTTGTTTGCTTAGTTTTTTCATAATTTGAGCTTCGTTATGAACCTCAACAAACAAAGTATAGACAAAGACAATATTTGGTTTTTTACGAGCGTCTACGGCGCGTCGTACAACGTGAATCGTTTCAATAGCGCCTCGCAATTGGGGATATTTCTTTTCTACAATATCCTTTATATCCGACTTGACTGTAACAGCCACGCGGAGGTTTATTATTCTAATCATATCTTTCCTATTTTGGCTCCCTTCAGGGGCAGCTTATATCGTTATTATTTGACCTAAATCCCTAACAACTGATCTACAAGAAAATGGTTATACACTTTTATTATACAACACTACTATAAAAGCTAATATAGGATTAATAAAAAAGGCCCTAACAGAGTATGTAAATAATACTCCATTAGGACCTTTAGCATCTAATTGTAATGATTGTGAAAGCTCTACCGGTACTACATTCAGCTGTACATTAAGTAGCATTCTTTTGAATTTCACATTAAGTAGCTTTCTTTTGGATTTCTACTTTTACTCGCACTGTTGAGGTATTACTATTGATGCCACTCGGTAAGACTAAGTTATAGGTACCTTGAATGGTTTCTGTAGCACCAGATATATCAACCGGTTCCGTTTGAATATCAGTAATTGTATCAATCAGTTCTTCACGGCCTGTAACCGTTAACTGCGTAGGTGTAGCAGATATAGCTTTAACTTCGTAGCCCTCTGGCACAGTACCAACAGTCGGCACAGTAATAGGAACGGCTTTATTCTTACGCAATAAGTTAAGTTCATATTGTACTTGACCTTGATTTGGATTGATATGTACATCCAATACATTGCCAGCTATATCCCAAGCCTCTAAAGTACTTACAGCACTGAAGTTCTTAGTTTGTCCGGCAACATTAACCTTCATAACAACCTTGCTCACTGTATTAACTTGTTGCTTGCGCCCAGAAACAGTTACCTCTTTCGGCACAATCGTTACTGATTTCAAAGCAATGTCATCAGAGAATTTACCGATTGGAACAATTTCAACAGGAACCTTTCTTTCAGCATACTCGTCAACATTAATAGTGATATTGTCTGGTTTTACTTCCACAAGATTCATACCTGCAGGAGGCGTAAATCCAATAGTCACATTATTTTGACCTGGTTTTACACCAGACGCATCAATATAAGCTCGAAGATTATCTGACTTCATGGAAATAATCGTATCACGAGGGCCAGTCAATACAACACGTACTGTATCTGGTGCATCCTCTACGATATAGCCAGAATTGAGGTTTTGAACCTGTACAGGCACAGTATAGGTTACCTCCATCACAGGATTTTGATCCCGCATGATAAAGAACCACATGACGATAGCCGCCAGCAAGGATAAGAGCTTAGCAGGCCAGTTTCGTTTCAGATGAATCATCATTTGTTAGCCCTCCACTTCCACATACTAGTAATGGTTTGACGAGGGCGTTCCATAAAGGTGCGTAAAGCCTCCTTAATTTGATCCTCTGGTAAATGGCGATAAATATGACCGCCATAGGTATAAGAAATCGTACCTGTTTCCTCACTGACAACGACAACTACCGCATCAGTTTGTTCAGACAAACCGATAGCTGCACGGTGACGCGTACCTAGTTCAGTACTCAACGTACGGTCTTCAGTAAGCGGTAACAAGCATCCAGCTGCACGAATGCGACCATCGCGAATGATAAGAGCCCCATCATGAAGCGGTGTGCTCGGAACGAAGATATTTTTAATTAATTCACGGCTCAATACAGCATCCATTAAGATACCTGTATCTACGAAGTCATTAAGACCTACTTCTCGTTCAAACACGATGAGTGCCCCCGTATGTTCACGGGACATAACGCGTGCCGCCGCCATCACTTCATTGATAGCCATATCCATTTCCTCTTCGTTTACATTTTGAGCCTTGCTGAAAATACGGCCGCGACCGAGTTGCTCAAGAGCACGGCGCAATTCAGGTTGGAACACGACTGGTAACGCAAAGAGGAGTACAGTCATACTTTGTTGCAAAATCCAGTTAATAACATATAGATTGAACAGATGACTGATTAGATTTATTATTGCTAAGAACACGATACCTTTTAAAAGAGCAACGGCTCGTGTATCTTTAAGCATCTTATATAAATAATAAATACCTATAGCAACAACGAAAATATCAAGGATATCAAGTAGCCTAAAGGTATGTATAAGTGCGTCAATATGCATAAAAATAACTCCTTATACAAAATAATAAGGTACAGTCAATTCTATGACTGTACCTTATATTTTAACTCATTTTGAGAGTACTGTAAATTTAGAAACAGATACTCCATGAGTTTTTTCCATATAAATATATATTAATCTATAAAACAAATATTTTATATATATGCATTTTAAAGCAATCCCTTTGAACGCTTAAATGTTTTGTGTTTCAATCCACACATCCATTTGACCGCCGCAAACCATACCTTCTTTGACAGCTACATCATCATCTAGTAAAACGTCGATACGACGGTGTGCTTCTTTTTTGTTCAAAGAATCAACTGCACTTAGACGAATTTCATTTTCTGCACGGCCACCACCGATAGTACCAAAGATGGAACCATCTGGGAATACAACCATAGAAGTACCTGCTTTACGAGGTGTGGATCCACGAGTATACAAAATAGTAGCAACAGCTAATGTTTCGTTTTTACGCTCCTCAAGATATTCAATAAACTCACGATTCATGGCTCACTCTACCTTTCCGCAATGAGCCGCCTTGTTTACCACGTACCACTGCCAAATATTCACTAACGATAGATAACGCAATTTCTTCCGGTGTTTGTGCACCAAGATCTAGCCCGATTGGAGCATAAACCATATCAAGCTCCTCTTGAGTCCAACCTTGCTCACGCAACACTTCAAAAGCGTAATGAATGCGCTTTTGACTCCCCATAACGCCCATATACGTAGGCAAGTAGCCACGAAGTTGTTCAAGGCATATATTATCGTACTCATGCGCACGCGTTACGATGATAAAACCATTATACTCATCAAGAGGTAAATCGTTCTTGAAGTTTTCTAAAGGCAAGCATTTACGTGTAACACGTTCATCAAAGAATTCAGGGACTACATACTCTGGGCGGTCATCTACAACAGTGACACGACAGCCAATAAATAACAGTAAATCTGTAATCGCTCGGCTCACATGACCAGCACCCAATACGAGAACGGACGGATCATTTTCTACTGGTTGTACGAAACATTCAATTTCGCCTACCATACATAGAGAATTAAGTTTTGCCTTATCTACTGTAAAGCCTTCAATAGCTGTACCATATAGCACGCTACCATCTTCGGCATAAACAGTCTTATCCCCTTGACGAGGACCAGATAAAATAGTAACCATCAAGGTAGTTTCAGTAACCTGTAGACGGTCTTTCATCACATCATAGATTGTTTCCATCTAGATTCCTTTCGTAATCCCACGCCGTAACAGCCTCCAAAACGCCGCCGCCAACAGCTAGGGATTTATCTGAAATACTATAACAATGAGACTCTTCACAACGAGCATCTACATCAGCCAATTTAAAATGATCTGATACAATAAGCCCACTCTTTAAAATGCCTCTAAGAATACCTGTAATTTTTGCCCGTACCGGCTCTTCATCGACATGACCAATGACCTCATTGGCTTGTACAGAATCACCGATATGACGCTTTGCCGTAAATAGACCAGCCTTTGGTGAGTGTATTACACGTTCATGAGTATAGCCACCTACATTGCCAGGAATACCTGTATTCGGCTGAGCAGGACCATCATAGATACAGCGACCTAAGGAATGACCACGCATTGTTTCGATGACTACATCTACATCGTCCCCTGCGGTAAACCCAGGCCCAACACCGATGACAAGTTCTGCATCATCACGTTTTGTACCTAGATTTTTTTTACTTAAAATACCATCTACTACAATAGCTGGTTTCAGTGTATCTAATAACTCTTCGTATGAACTAGTCACAACGGGAATTATCCCTTGTGCCAAGGTTTCTTTCACTTCACTAAGGGCAACATGACGGGCTACAAAGCGTTCCAAAACCATTTCACCACGATGAACGGCATTGCCGTAACATACTTCTCGGCGAATCATAGTAGGAATCGCAATTTCACTAATAACCACGGGATAGCCCGCCCGTTTCAATCTATATACAGCGCCGGAAGCGATATCTCCGCCTCCACGCATGAGCACTAATGGTTTCATAATGCCTCACTTTCACGATGTTTTAAACGCTTAAAATCATCGGGGGTGTCGATATCGTCACCAATATCATCACGAATCCATAATTTTAAGACATAGTCCTTGCCATCACCACGAATGATGGTCTTACCTCCTTGATCCCCTTGGATCTGTTGTAAAAAATCAAACCAATATGAACCAAAGAGAACGGGATTTCCCGATTGATAGTGCTCCCCATAATGTGGGACAACGATAGTTTTCGAATGAAAATTTTCACTAAATGCACTAATGACCTCATGTACGACAGCATTCGTCAGAAGAGGTTGATCCCCTACTGAGCAAAGAATACCATCTAACGGTATGGGCGATGTTTCTACTAAATGACGTACCCCCATCGCTATGGACACACCTTGTCCTAGCTGAGGATGCTCATTTCGAATCGCTTCAAAACCATAAGATGTGACAATAGGTTCTAGTTTTTCATGATCATCACCAGTAACCGCCACAAAAGGTAGTTTACATGACATCTCAGGTACTACCGGACCACCCCATCCACATTGAAGAGCCCCACAGACCGCATCTAGAACAGTCTTGCCACGCCAGGGCAAGAGCTGCTTATTACATCCCATGCGTTTGGCTTGTCCTCCTACGAGGAGGACAATGCCAATATGCAAAGGACGACGGTCTATGGGGTCTCTCATTGTACTGAAAGCGGTATTACAATTTGCTTTCACATTAGTCATGAGTACCTACCGACATTGAATGATGCGACGGATTTCGCAACTTGCTTTATATCCATCAGCTAAGATGATAGCAGAAATATCGCTATCCACAATATGATCAATAAAATCATCGATGATGCGATGTTGCACTGTTTCATAACCAGTACAGAATAGGATTTTTTTCCCTTTGCTGTATTGGAATAAACCTTGCTTGTGTAATACAAGATCAGCCAACATACGCGGTGTTACAATAGCCCCCATATCGCGCTTTACGATATCTTGAACGAGCTCAATATTATGTACGTGCTCATCATCAAGGGGAGCCCCTAGCATTTGTAGGTTAACAAGACCAATCGTAGTCTTTGTAAGGGTTGGAATAACAGGTTCACTCGTCTTAGGCGCCTTGAGCCATTTTTCCTTTGCCCCATCTGCTTCTACCACAATTTGCCAGTTAGGATGTAACTTGGATAAACCATCGATAAGATCACAATCTAAGGAGTCTACTTTTGTTCCTGTAATCCCAGAGAACCACGCACCACAATAACCATGTAACACACGATCAGTACAATACTCATCTGCTTCATTAATATTTTGAGTATAAATCGGTTTATAATGAGCAACCTGAGATTCATAAAGTCGAGTCGTAGTCGTAACTACGATGGGCTGACCTTTCA
>ERZ1106969.2021-NODE-2021-length-11671-cov-9.024535_pt1 | contig 11671 bp, 8 predicted proteins | sample MGYA00403685_ERZ1106969 | MGnify/ENA primary metagenome ERZ1106969 (study PRJEB35170, sample SAMEA104062416) | human gut metagenome | biome: human gut; feature: human-associated habitat; material: faeces | place: Denmark | collected 2012-05-18 ... | reverse complement strand
TCAACACAGAAAATGCATCTGATTTTGCACGTCTGAAAGAGATCTTTGCAAAAGATTCTCTGCAGATGGTGACGTTTACGATCACAGAAAAGGGATACAGCCTTGTAAACGGAAAAGGGGAACTGCTTGCGGATGTAGAGGCAGACTTTGTAAGCGGTCCGGAAGCTCCGAAGAGTTATATCGGAAAAGTGGCAGCGCTTCTTTATGCGAGATATCAGGCAGGAGAAAAACCAGTGGCAATGGTCAGCATGGACAATTGTTCTCATAATGGAGATAAGCTGTATGCGGCGATCCATACGTTTGCAGAAAAATGGGAAGAGAACAAACTTACAGATGCCGGGTTCAGAACATATGTAAACTGCAAAGAAAAAGTGACATTCCCATGGACCATGATCGACAAGATTACACCACGTCCGGATGCTTCTGTAGAAGAGCTGCTGAAAAAAGATGGAATCGAAGAGTTGGATCCGGTGATCACATCCAAGAATACGTATGTGGCTCCGTTTGTAAATGCGGAAGAATGCGAATATCTTGTCATTGAAGACGCATTTCCGAACGGCAGACCAGAACTGGAAAAAGGCGGCCTGATGTTTACAGAGCGTGAGACAGTCGATAAAGTAGAGAAGATGAAAGTCTGTACTTGCTTAAATCCTCTTCATACAGCTCTGGCAGTGTTTGGATGCCTGCTCGGCTATGAAAAGATTTCAGACGAAATGAAAGATGAGGAACTGAAAAAATTAGTAGAGACGATAGGGTATCAAGAAGGACTTCCGGTTGTAGTCAATCCGGGAGTACTGGATCCGAAAGAGTTTATTGATACAGTTCTTCAGGTTCGTGTTCCGAATCCATTTATGCCGGATACTCCGCAGCGTATTGCAACAGATACTTCTCAGAAACTGGCAATCCGTTTTGGAGAGACGATCAAAGCATATGCAGCATCCGACGAACTGGATGTCAAAGACCTGAAGTTGATTCCGCTTGTATTTGCGGGATGGCTGCGTTATCTGATGGGCGTAGATGACAGCGGAAAAGCATTTGATTTAAGTCCGGATCCGCTGCTTACAACCGTTTGTCCATATGTTGCAGACCTGAAACTGGAAGACGGACAGGATGTAGAGAGCGCCGTGTCAGATGTATTGAAGATGAAGCAGATTTTCGGTGTTGATTTATATGAAGCAGGACTTGCAGACATGGTATGCGGATATTTGAAAGAAATGACAAAAGCACCGGGAGCTGTTCGGGAAACACTCAAAAAATACGTATAGGAGGAAGCGGTATGAAAGCATTTATGGATCAGGATTTCCTTCTGGAGACGGAAACTGCGAAGATGCTGTATCATGATTATGCAGCGAAGATGCCGGTTTTAGATTACCATTGTCATATCAGTCCGCAGGAAATCGCAGAGGACAGACAGTTTGAAAATATTACCCAGGTATGGCTGGGAGGTGACCATTACAAATGGCGTCAGATGCGTTCCAATGGAATTGAAGAACGTTATATTACAGGAGATGCTTCCGATCGGGAGAAATTTCAGAAATGGGCAGAAACACTGGAGCGTGCGATCGGAAATCCATTATATCACTGGAGTCATCTGGAATTGCAGCGGTATTTTGGATATCATGGCGCATTAAATGCAAAAACAGCAGAAGAAGTATGGAATCTTTGCAATGAAAAACTGCAGAGTCCACAGATGAGTGCCAGAAATCTGATCCGCCAGTCGAATGTGACACTGATCTGCACAACGGATGATCCGGCAGATGATCTAAGATGGCACAAACAGTTAAAGGAAGACGATTCTTTTGAAGTGCAGGTGCTTCCTGCATGGAGACCGGATCTTGCAATGAAGATCGAAAAACCTGGATTTGCGGCATATATGAAAAAGCTGGGAGAATCAGCGGACATGGAAATCCGTTCTTTTGCAGAAATGAAGCAGGCTTTGACAAAACGTATGGAATTCTTTGACGAAATGGGATGTCGTGCATCGGATCATGGACTGGACTATGCGATGTATGTTCCGGCTTCAGAGGAAGAAATAGAAAGAATCTTTGGAAAAGGGATGGCAGGAGAGCCAATCAGTAAAGAAGAAGAATTAAAATACAAAACTGCATTTATGCTTTATGCAGGAAGAGAATACAATCGTCTTGGCTGGGCAATGCAGCTTCATTATGGATGTAAACGTGACAACAATGTCAAACGTTTTCAGAAATTGGGACCAGATACGGGATTTGACTGTATTGATACCTATACACCGTCGGCACAGCTGGCAGATCTGCTCAATGCACTGAATGTGACAGACGAGCTGCCAAAGACAATTTTGTACAGCCTGAATCCAAACGACAATGCAGCAATCGGAACGATCATTGGATGCTTCCAGGATGCCGGCGTGGCAGGCAAAATCCAGCAGGGAAGCGCATGGTGGTTTAATGACCACAAGCAGGGAATGATCGATCAGATGACATCCCTTGCAAATTTGGGACTTCTTGGCAATTTTGTAGGAATGCTGACTGATTCGAGAAGTTTCCTGTCTTATACAAGACATGAGTATTTCAGACGGATTCTCTGTAATCTTATCGGAGGCTGGGTAGAAAATGGAGAATATCCGGCAGATGAAGAGATCCTGGGAAGAATTGTGGAAGATATTTCCTATAACAATGCGGTGAAATATTTTGGATTTGATTTGTAAATAAAAGGAAAATGAGGAAAGATCAATGCTTTCCTCATTTTTTTTAGTTTAGAGTCAGATTTAATTCCCCAGTTCATTCTGAATGCGCTGCTTTGCATCCAGAATCAGATACGTAAACTGTTCTACCCGGGCATCGTCCATTCGGTCTTTTGGTGCAGATACACTGATGGCATAAGCCGGTTTTCGGTGAAGCCCTTTTAAAGATACCGCAATACATCGAACTCCAAGTTCATTTTCTTCATTGTCCATGGCATAACCGTTCGTCCGCACTTCTGCGATCAGTTTCTGGAATTTCGGGAAATCAATGACAGTATAGTTGGTCAGTTTTTTGATCTCGCTGCGATCCCAGATCTTCTGAATCTTTTCATCCGGCATGTCAGCCAGCAGCGCTTTTCCAACTCCGGAGCAGTACAAAGGAATTGATTTTCCGACCATAGAGATTAACCGCACGGAATTGTGGGAAGCCTCTACTTTATCAATATATACTGCATTCAGACCATCCAGCTGGACCAGGTGGACCGTTTCATTGGTCTGTTCTGCAAGTTCTTTAATGTAGGGGCGGATCAGATCGATGATATTATTCTGGGCCAGAATCTGGTTGGCGATTCCACAGAATTTAAATGTCAGACTGTATTTCAGTGTCTCCGCATCCTGCTTTGCGTATTCCATACAGATCAGGGAGTTTAAGATACGGTGGACGGTACTTTTATTGAGATCTAATTCCTTGCTCAGTTCCAGAAGTCCAATCGGACCGGTGCGGGCAAGACATTCTATGGTATGGAAAATACGTTCCGATACCTGGATTGGGTTTTTTTCTTCCATAAAATTCACTCCTGTAAAGTCAGAGCTCAAAAGAGCGCTGTATATCATTCAGTGCTTATTGTAGCACGGTTTGGGAAGAAGAGTAAATAAGAAAATAACAAAGTAAAAAAATGTGAAGAATACCTTGACAATCGAGAGAAACTGAGTATAATCAAAACTAAAGAGTTCATATTACGAAACATAGTTCCACAATATGAAACAAACAACGTGATTCAGTGATAAGGAGAATGACCATGAACGAAGTATTAGAAAAGATTCAGAAAATCGGGATTGTTCCGGTTGTTGTATTAAATGATGCGAAAGACGCAGCACCTTTGGCAAAGGCACTCTGTGACGGCGGACTTCCATGTGCAGAAGTGACATTCCGTACAGAAGCAGCAGAAGAGTCTATCCGCATTATGGCAGAGCAGTTCCCACAGATGCTGGTAGGGGCAGGTACTGTTCTGACAACAGAGCAGGTAGACCGTGCAGTTGCAGCAGGAGCAAAATTCATCGTAAGTCCTGGATTAAATCCAAAAGTTGTAAAATACTGTATTGAAAAGGGAGTTCCGGTGACACCGGGAACAGCAAATCCAAGTGATGTAGAGCAGGCAATCGAGCTTGGACTGGAAGTTGTAAAATTCTTCCCGGCAGAAGCAGCCGGCGGACTGAATATGATCAAGTCCATGGCAGCACCTTACACAAATATGAAATTTATGCCGACAGGCGGAATCAATGCAAAGAACATCAACAGCTACCTTGCATTCCCTAAGATTCTGGCATGTGGCGGAAGCTGGATGGTAAAAGGAGATCTTGTTGCAGCAGGAGAATTTGATAAGATTACAGAGCTGACAAAAGAAGCAGTGATGACAATGCTTGGATTTGAGCTGAAACACATCGGAATCAACTGTGAAAATGAAGAAGAGGCTGAGAAAACAGCGGGAACATTCGCTTCTTTATTCGGATTTGAGAAGAAGAGCGGAAACAGTTCTGTATTTGCAGGAAGTGCTGTAGAAGCAATGAAGAGCCCATACCTTGGAGCGAAAGGACACATTGCAGTAGGAACAAACAGCGTAGATCGTGCAGTAAATTATCTGGAGTCTCAGGGCGTAGAGTTCAATATGGACAGTGCAAAATACAAAGACGGAAAACTTACAGCAATTTACTTAAAAGAAGAAGTTGCCGGATTTGCAGTACATCTTGTACAGAAATAAAAAATTATTAAAGGAGAATAATAATGAGTAAAAAAGTAGTTACATTTGGAGAAATTATGTTAAGACTTGCACCAGAAGGATATTATCGTTTTGTGCAGGCAGATACATTTGGAGCAACATACGGCGGTGGAGAAGCAAACGTAGCAGTTTCTCTGGCAAACTATGGATTTGATGCTTCTTTCGTGACAAAACTTCCGACACATGAGATCGGACAGGCAGCAGTAAATTCTTTGAGAAAATACGGTGTGGATACATCCAAGATCGCACGTGGAGGAGACAGAGTAGGTATCTACTTCCTGGAGAAAGGTGCTTCTCAGAGACCATCTAAAGTAATTTATGACCGTGCAGGTTCTTCTATCTATACAGCATCCAAAGAAGATTTCAACTGGAAAGAAATCTTTGAAGGAGCAGAATGGTTCCACTTTACAGGAATCACACCAGCACTCAATGACAATGTGGCAGAAATCTGTCTGGAAGCTTGTAAAGCAGCCAAAGAGATGAATGTGAAGATTTCCTGTGACTTAAACTACAGAAATAAACTGTGGAGCAAAGCAAAAGCAGGAGAAGTAATGGGTGAACTTTGCAAATATGTGGATGTATGTATTGCAAACGAAGAAGATGCAGCAGATGTATTCGGTATTCATGCAGCAAACACAGATGTAACTGCAGGAGAAGTAAATCACGAAGGATATAAAGATGTAGCAAAACAGCTTGCTGACCGTTTCGGATTTGAGAAAGTTGCAATTACACTTCGTGAATCTATTTCAGCAAATGACAATAACTGGTCTGCTATGTTATATGACGGAACAGACTATTTCTTCAGTAAAAAATATAAGATGCATATCGTAGACCGTGTAGGTGGCGGAGATAGCTTCGGCGGCGGATTGATCGCTGCAACACTGAGCGGATATGATTCACAGGCTACCATTGAATTTGCAGTAGCAGCATCCTGCCTGAAACACTCCATCGAAGGTGACTTCAACATGGTTTCTATGGATGAAGTTGCCAAACTGGCAGGAGGAGATGCTTCCGGACGTGTACAGCGCTAAGCACTTTCGGAAGAATATAAATAAATAAGCCATAATCGACTATTTTGTTGCCAATATAAGAAGCTGTCACATGAAATCACATTCATGTGCAGCTTCTTTTTATGCAAAAAAAGAAGGATTGACAATCTGCAGTTCCTATAGTACTATAAGTCTATAAAACCGAAACGTTTCGCGTATTTAAAAGGAGGAAAGAAAAATGCCATTAGTAACGTCGGAAAAAATGCTTTCAGACGCGCAAAAAGGCGGGTATGCAGTGGGAGCATTCAATGTGGAGAATATGGAGATGGTAAAAGCAGTAATCGCAGCAGCCGAGGAGACGCATTCACCGGTTATGCTGCAGACAACCCCATCAACTGTCAAATATGGAACTTTGGAGACATTCGCAGGAATTGTAAAAGCAGAAGCAGAGAAATCAGAGATTCCGATCTGTCTTCATCTGGATCATGGCAGCAGTTTTGAATTGGCTGTGCAGGCGATGAAGGCGGGGTATACATCTGTCATGATCGACGGATCTCATGAGAGCTTTGAAGAAAACATTGCGATTACAAAAAAAGTGGTGGATGTTGCAAAAGCCTATGGAATCCCGGTAGAAGCTGAGCTTGGAAAAGTCGGGGGAAAAGAAGATGACCTGGAGGCAGAAGCAGATACAAATACAGATCCTGCAGAGGCGAAAGAATTCACAGAACGAACAGGAGTTTCTTCATTGGCAATTGCAATCGGAACAGCGCATGGATTTTATGCAGGAACTCCGGTATTGGACAAAGAACGGGTATCGGACTGTAAAAAAGTAGTTTCTGTTCCATTGGTATTGCATGGTGCAAGTGGACTCAGTGAAGAAGATGTGGTAGAATGTGTACAGCGTGGAATGTGTAAAGTAAATTTTGCGACGGAATTGCGCGTGGCGTACACGGATGCGGTGAAAAAACTTCTGGAAGAACAGCCGGAAGTCTTTGACCCGAAAAAACTGGGGATAGCAGCAATGAAAGCCGTGAAAGAACAGACCATACTGCGAATGAAAATGTGCGGATGCACTGGGAAGGCATAAGAATCCGCATAGATGTAGTAAGGAAGGCGGAAATCATCAATGGGAGCGACGATGAAGGACATCGCGAAAATGACAGGATTGGGACTGGCAACGATTTCTTCCTATTTAAATGGAGGAAATGTCCGGGAACAAAACCGGATTAAAATTGAGGCAGCAATTGAGGAATTGCATTTTGAGGTAAATGAGGTTGCGAGAGGTCTTAAGACGAATCGGACCAAGACCATAGGAATTATTATCCCTGAGTTGAACAATATTTTCTGTGCAGAAATCATCACGGAAGTGGAGGATGTATTGAGGAACAGAGGGTATGCGACAATGATCTGTGATTGCAGAACAGATGCAGTGCGAGAGGCAGAAGCAGTAGAATTTCTGTTTCGGCGCAGAGTGGACGGACTGATTCTGATGCCCTCTTGTAAATCAGGAAAACATCTGGAGCGCTTTTCGCAGGCCGGAAAACCGATTGTACTGATCGATCGGAATCTGGAAGATATTTCCTGTGACAGTGTACTTGTGGATAACCGGGGGGCAGCGGAAGATGCCGTAAAGAGACTTCTTTTGGCAGGACATCGGAGGATTGGCATGATCGCAGGTCCTGAGCATGTATTTACGGCAAGAGAACGATATCTGGGCTATGAAACAGCACTGAAACAGGCGGGGATCAGACAAGAGGAGTCTTTGGTTGTACATGGCGATTATACGATCGCAGGCGGTGCCAGAGCGATGCAGCAGCTGATAGAGGGGAATCCAAAGATAACAGCAGTTTTTGTATCGAATTATGAGATGACGGTAGGCGCTATGATTCAGAGCAATGAAATGGGAATCAAAATTCCACAGGAACTTTCTATGATTGGATTTGATGACATTGAGTTTGCCAAAGCAAGCAATCCGAAATTGAGTATTGTGACACAGCCGACGAAAGAAATCGGAAGAAATGTCGCAGAATTGATTTTGAACAGACTGGATGAAGAATCCAAAGATATGCCTCCAAAAGAAATCAAGTTAAAGACCAGTTTTGTAGAAGGAAAATCTATACATGTTTTGTCGATGTGATAAAGTGTGAAGGGTTTTCCGTTTATATACCGAAACGTTTCGGAAATGTTTGGAGGGAGCATGAAAACGTATTTAATAGGAATTGATATTGGAACAAGCGGATGTAAAATCGCAGTATTTAATCGAAAAGGAGAGGTTCTGGCGGCACAAAGCGGGAGTTATCCGGTGTATTACCCAAAACCCGGGTGGGCAGAGCAAAATCCCGAAGACTGGTGGAACGTGATATGTGAGTTGCTTCCCGGGATATTGAGAAAGGCAGAAGTACTGCCAGAGGAAATTGCGGGAATTGGAATTGACGGGCAGAGCTGGTCAGCCATTGCAGTGGATAAAGACGGAAAAGTTCTGACAAATACGCCGATTTGGATGGATACAAGAGCACAGGAAATCTGTGATGAATGGAATGAAAAAATCGGAAAAGAAAACATATTTGCGTTGTGTGGAAATTCGCTGCAGCCGTCCTATACAACGCCAAAGATCCTCTGGTATCAGAGATATCTTCCGGAAGTTTATGAAAAAACCGAAAAAATTTTACAATCAAACAGTTACATTGCATTTAAGCTGACTGGAAACATGACTCAGGATGTATCTCAGGGATACGGACTGCATTGTTTTGATATGAAACATCTGGCATGGGATACGGATATGTGCAAGGCATTTGGATTTTCGAAAGATTTGCTTCCGGAGATTTATCCGTGTCATGCAGTGATTGGTACAGTGACAGAAGCGGCAGCAGGAGCGTGTGGACTCTGTGCAGGAATTCCGGTTGTGGCAGGTGGTCTGGATGCAGCATGTGGAACACTTGGTGTGGGTGTGATCCATGACGGTGAAACACAGGAGCAGGGAGGACAAGCAGGTGGAATGAGTATCTGTATGGATCATTATTGTGCAGACGAACGATTGATCCTGGGAACTCATGTTGTTCCCGGACACTGGCTGCTTCAGGGTGGAACGACCGGAGGCGGCGGAGTGATGCGCTGGCTGGAACAGGAGCTTGGTGACTGGGAACGGGAAGAAGGAAAGAGACGGGGCATCCATTCTCTGGATGTGATGAATGAAGAGGCAGAATCTGTTTCGGCGGGAAGCGATGGAGTTGTCTTTCTTCCATATATGTCGGGTGAGCGCTCTCCAATTTGGGATCCCGATGCAAAAGGTGTTTATTATGGCCTGGATTTTGGAAAAACAAAGGGACATCTGATTCGGGCCGCTATGGAAGGCACTGCCTATGCGTTAAAACATAATCTTGAGGTCGCGGAAGAAGCAGGTGCGAAAGCAGAGGTATTAAAAGCAATGGGTGGTGCTGCAAACTCGAAATTGTGGACACAGATCAAGGCGGATGTGACTGGAAAAAGAATAGAGGTTCCATCATCGGATACAGCGACAACACTTGGAGCTGCACTTCTTGCCGGAGTTGGTGTTGGAGTCTATGAGAGTTTTGAAGAAGCAGTAGAGCAAACCGTAGGACGGGGCAGAGTACATATTCCCAATATGGAATTCAAACAAGTTTACGAAGACAGTTACGAAACATACCGAATGCTGTATGAACAGTTGAAAGAGCTGATGAAAAAGACAGGAGGAAAAAGAAAATGAAAGCAGCAGTAGTTTGTGCAAATGAAGATGTACAATATCTGGAGTATGAAGAGCCGATGCCGGGGCCGGGGGAAGTGAAAGTCAAAGTGCGGGCATCGGGAATTTGTGGTTCGGATATCCCAAGAGTACTTCACAATGGGGTACATTTTTATCCAATTGTACTAGGTCATGAATTTTCAGGTGATGTGGTAGAAATTGGAGAAGGAGTGACAAAGGTAAAGCCAGGAGACCATGTTTCGGGAGCTCCATTAAAGCCTTGCATGAAGTGCGAGGATTGTCAGAATGGAAATTTCTCATTGTGTAAACATTACAGTTTTATTGGATCCAGGGAACAGGGGAGCAATGCGGATTATGTTGTGATCCCGGAGCAGAATGCAGTTGTCTATGATCCGTCTATTTCTTATGAACAGGCAGCAATGTTTGAGCCTTCGACAGTTGCTCTTCACGGACTGTTACAGAATGAATATCAGGGCGGACAGTATGTTGCCGTTCTGGGCGGCGGAACCATTGGAATATTCACCATGCAGTGGGCAAAAATATTTGGTTCCAGAAAAGTTGTGGTATTTGATATCAGTGAAGAACGTCTGGAACTGGCGAAACGTCTGGGTGCAGATGCGGTGATCAATACGACAAGTGAGAATTATATGCAGGAAGCCATGGAACTTACCGGCGGGAAAGGATATGGATATGTATTTGAAACAGCGGGACAGATTCCAACCATGCATATGGCATTTGAGCTTGCAGGAAACAAGGCGAATGTATGCTTCATTGGAACACCGCATGAGGAACTCACATTTACACCGGCAATGTGGGAGAATATGAACCGGAAAGAATTCCATCTGACAGGTTCCTGGATGTCCTACAGTGCGCCGTTCCCTGGAAAAGAATGGGAGCTGACCGCACATTATTTTGCAACCGGACAGTTAAAATTCGATCCGGGATTTATCTACAAAAAAGTTCCGATGAGTCAGGCACAGGAAGCCTTCCAGATGTTTAAGACTCCGGGACTGGTCAAAGGAAAAGTGTTGCTTGTAAACGAATCATAAAATGAGTGGGGAGATAGTGGAAAGATGATACTGACCGTGACATTAAACGCAGCGATCGATAAACGCTACGTGGTAGAAAATTTTCGTCTGGGAGAAGTGAACCGTGTGAAAGAGTGTGCCTACACTCCGGGCGGAAAAGGACTGAACGTTTCCAAGCCGGCAGCGATCGCAGGAGAAGAAGTGGTTGCCACCGGCTTTGTAGGAGGACATGCGGGAACTTATATTGAGGAGGCGTTAAAGCCTTTCGGAATTCAAAGTGAGTTTTATCATCTGGACGAGGAGAGTCGTTCCTGTATCAATATCTGGGACGAGACAAACCGTGTGCAGACCGAATTTCTGGAACCAGGGTTTACGGTAACAGAAGAACAGTTCCGGGGATTTTTAAAGAAGTTCCATATGCTGGTAAAACAGGCAGATGTGGTGGCAATGTCCGGAAGTGTGCCAAAAGGTCTGGACGGAACGGCCTACCAGCATCTGGTGGAAATCTGCAGAGCGGAAAATAAGAAGGTCATCTTGGATACAAGCGGAAAACTGCTTACCATGGGAATTGCGGCAAAGCCAACGATGATCAAACCGAATCTGGATGAGATCCGGATGTTGACGGGAACTTCCTGTGACAGTATAGGGGAGATGGTTGAGGCAGCAAAGCAAATCCATAAAAGCGGTGTGGAGATCGTTGCAGTTTCACTGGGGGCAGAAGGTGCTCTGGTAGTCTGTGACGAGGGAATTTATCAGGCGCAGGTTCCAAAGATCGATGCAGTCAACACGGTTGGATGCGGAGATTCTATGATCGCCGGATTTGCAGTGGGGCTGAGTAGGAAGAGTTCAATCGAAGGAAGTCTGAGGCTGGCAAGTGCGATCTCAGCGGCAGCAGCCCTTCGGGAAGAGACCGGATTTTTTGTAAAAGAAGATATGGAACGTATTTTTAAAGAAGTGAAAATTAAAAAAGTAAAATAAAGAAAGAGAGGAACAAAATATGGCAGAAATGATGGAGTCGGCAATGGTGCCGAAAGTAAAGTTGTATACCGGAGAAGAAATTCCGTGTGTGGGAATGGGAACTTTTGGTTCCGATCGGTTTACACCGGAACAGGTATCAAATGCGGTGGCAGGTGCCATCCGATGTGGATATCGTATGTTTGATTGTGCGGCATGTTATGGAAACGAAGATCAGATCGGAGAGGTATTCCATGCGGCAT
>ERZ1106969.2015-NODE-2015-length-11709-cov-5.196499_pt1 | contig 11709 bp, 9 predicted proteins | sample MGYA00403685_ERZ1106969 | MGnify/ENA primary metagenome ERZ1106969 (study PRJEB35170, sample SAMEA104062416) | human gut metagenome | biome: human gut; feature: human-associated habitat; material: faeces | place: Denmark | collected 2012-05-18 ... | reverse complement strand
TTCAATTCAAGAGAGCGCCACAGGCGGTCTTTCCTATAAAGTGAAAAATGCCTGCCACAAACAAATGCAGCAGGCACAGAAATTACAAATATGAAACTTAATACTCCAGAGTCTCCATATACTTCATGTATCTTACAACCATCAGCGCGATCTTGAATGTGATCGCATCCTCGAATACACGAAGGTCAAGTCCGGTGCTCTTCTGGAGCTTGTCCAGACGATAAACCAGAGTATTACGGTGAATGTAAAGCTGTCTGGAGGTCTCGGATACATTCAGGCTGTTCTCAAAGAACTTGTCGATGGTAACCAGAGTCTCCTCGTCGAAATCATCCGGGGACTTGCCGCCGAAGATCTCCTTAATGAACATCTTGCACAGCGGGATCGGAAGCTGATAGATCAGACGGCCTATTCCAAGAGAGCTGTAAGCAATAACGTCCTTCTCAGGTGAGAAAATCTTGCCTACATCAAGAGCCATTCTGGCTTCCTTGTAGGAACGGGAAACTTCCTTCAGCTCGCTTACGATAGTTCCGTATGCAATATGTGTAGTATTCTCTTTCTCAAGTCCTAAGGTATCAAGGATGGTCTGGGCAAGCTTGTCCATCTCCTCGTATCCTTCGTTCTCCTCAAGTTCCTTGACAATGATAATGCTCTTCTCATCAACAGCTGTGATAAAGTCCTTGCTCTTGCCGCCGAACAGACTCTTCACGCTCTCCATGGAGCTGTGCTCTCTCTCCTGCTCAAGCTCCAGGATCATAACCACCCGTCGAACATCAGCATCAATATGAAGCTTCTTCGCACGATTATAAATATCTACCAGAAGCAGGTTATCAAGAAGCAGGTTCTTAATGAAGCTGTCCTTGTCAAAACGCTCCTTATATGCAACGATCAGGCTCTGGATCTGGAAAGCGGCAAGCTTTCCTACCATATAAGTATCTTCATCTTCTCCGTGGGCGACCAGAATGTATTCCAGCTGGTAATCATCACAGACCTTGAAATACTGATAACCTTTCACAAGCTGGCTGGCAGCCTGGGATTCCACAAATGCCTGAATATCCTGTGGCTGAATCTCAAATTCACTGTAGGTGGACGCCAGTGTCTTGCCATCTGTGTCAATAATGCAAAACTCCGTCCTGGATATCTCCCTGAGCCCCTCAAGTGTATTCTGCAGTACCTGATTTGATATCATTACCCTTCCGTCCCTTCTTGTAAATTATAGGGCTACTGGTCTCACAGCTGTCAATGTATTCCAGGATAGTGAAAACATTGTCAAAGAGAGCAGTAACATTATATGTTCGCCGGTATACCCGGCATGAATCGCTGTCCATTAGTGCCAAAATTCGCGGTCTCAAATCTGTAATATTGCACAAAACCTCAGACAGTCTTAGGAAAATCTACTGATTCCAAAAATTCATGAACCTATTTTAATACAAAATCACCAAAAAAGGAAGAGGAAAGTAGAAAAAATTTACAAATTTCCAGCATATTTTTTTAACTTTTTCTATATCACTCCAATTTCAAGCCCTATTTTCCCCTTTTTTTGCGGTGCGCAGAAGGCTTTGGTAAAGTTTTTCTTTTTACTTACGTTCAATAAATCCCTCACCATGGACTTCACGCACGTCAGACACGATTACAAAAGCATCCGGGTCAATATGGTCTACCAGCTCTTTCAATGCCACGATCTCCTTGCGTCCCACAACGCAGTAAAGAAGCAGCTTGTCCTGGCCGGAGTACATTCCCTTTCCGTGGACTCCGGTCACGCCGCGATCCAGTTTGTCCATGATTTCTCTGGAAATCTCGTCAGGCTTGCTGGTAATGATATACGCCTGTTTTGAAAATTTCAGACCTTCGATCAAGCTGTCAGATACCTTTGTTACAAGATAAACGGCGATGATGGCATAAAGTGCTTTCTGCACACCGAACACATACATACCTACAAGTACAATGGCTCCGTCAATAAACTGCATAATCTGGGCAATGGAGTAATGGCGGAGCTTCCGCTGCAGCAGTGCCGCCATCATGTCTGTGCCCCCGGTAGTTCCTCTTCCAAGAAACACAAGTCCGATTCCAATCCCCTGGATTACACCACCATAAACGGCTGCCAGCAAAAGATCATTTCCTGCAATATCAAATGCCGGAAGAACCGCCAGCCAGAATGACAGGCAGATTTCTCCCACCAGTGCCCTTTTCACAAACTGGAATCCACTGAGCTTCATTCCGATCAGAAACAGCGGGATATTCAGACTTAAGTTCGTGATCCACAGCGGGATGCCTCCCGGCACGACTCCCTCCGTCCACTCTTTTACCAGGATCGCAATACCGGAAAAGCCTCCGGTTACCATACCGGACATATCGAAAACACTGTTTATGGCAGTTGCCATAAGGGCTGTACCCACAATGATCATCAGGTAGTCCAGGAAGGCAGCTTTTTTGTTATTTTGGAACATGGCGTTACCTCCGTATTCTGCTTTCTTATTCATCATCCTCCAATTGCTTTGTAAGATATCTTCCAACGATTTTGGAAAATCCGGTAATATTTCGGATATATGCAAAATCCTTTCCAAAAATCTTCTTCTCCGTCGCCAGATCTTTCTCTTCCCCGGCGAAAACACCCAGCACGCTCACTCCCTGGCTGCGCAGCTTACGGATCTGGGCTGCAGTATCGATAATTGCGTACTTCCCATGATACGGTGCCGGATTCTTTGCATTGGGACGATTGACAATAACATCGTAAGGACGTCCATCACTGAGAATGATCAGAATCTTTTTCTCTTCCTCCCGGTTCAGCAGACCATATCCTGCTGCCCGGATGGCAAGTCCGTCACGGTTGTTGGATGATGTTACATAGTTAAATATATTTTCATTTGCACTTCTTGGGTCGTCATATTCTCTGAAGCGGTGGAGAATGGTATAATCCCAGAAAGTGCAGTAGCTCATCACTCTGTGGGGCAGCTCTGCATTGCTAAGTGCCTCGCTGATAATGTATGCCTGCAGCGCTACCTCGCCCTGGCGGCTCATCTGGGAACCACTGGCATCGATCAGCACATCTACCACAAAATCAGAAGAATCTCCCTTCAATTCCCGCCTAAAAACCTGTGCATCACTGCTTCTTCCAAGCCGCCACAGCCTTGATGGAACAATCATTCCTCTGTCTGAAAGAATCTCCTGATTTTCACTTTTGATGACCAGTGACTTTTTCAGCATTTCTGTGAGAAGGGAGATATTCCGCTTCACAATGCGGTGTTTGTCATGATAAAGCCAGATATTCTTATTTTTCAACCTTTTTGCATATTCATACTGGTAATTTCGTTTTACCGGACTTTTCAGAATTCCCTCAGTAAAATACAGGCTGCAGTCGCTGTGGATGTCACGGCACATCAGCTGGTTTATCCGCTTCTCTTCCAGCTCGCTCAGATAAGTTTTTCCAAAATTCAGTTCCACATAGGTGTGGGCTTTTTCCAACGCCTCCGGAGGCAAAACTGTAATTTTCTGTTTCGACTGCCGTTCCTCTTCCATCTCCCGGGTGACATCCGCATTCTCCATACCCGCCACATTGGAGGTAAGCTGCTCCATATAGCTTTCCAGTGCGTCCTCATACATTTCTTCGGAAAGATAGTCGTGCCAGTCGAACTCCGTCAGATCCTCCATAGTGACAGCAAGCACCTGCTCAAGGGTTGCCTTTTTGGAAAAATCGGGGTCAGCAACTTCATTGTATACCGTGTCTATGATGCGGATTAAAGACATTGTATCCGCAGTCTCTGCTGCGCTGGAAATCAAGTCAATATAGTGATAGATTCCTTTGTATTTTCTATCTTTTTGTTCTTTTTCCGTTATATTTGTTATAGTTTTGTTTGATGCATCCGCATTTTCCCCTCTGTCAATCCGCCTTCTCAGCAGATTCACTCTCAGATAGCCCAGCTTATCTGCTGCCGACGGCATAGTCTCATATTCCTGATCCAGTATGTCCTCGCAGGCTTTCCTCTGCATCTCCCAGATCCCAGGGCGCTGTTCACAGATCCGTTCTCCGATGGCTTCTTCAATACAGAGCTGCGAAACAAAGGTAAGCGCAGCTTCATCCGCGCCCATGAAGATTTTTTTCACCAGATACATTCCCAGAAAATCTTTATCGAAGAATTTCGCCAATGCGCCCTGCTTAATTCCATCATACAATGCAATATCCTTTGACCTGAGGAACAGGGAAACATCCGGCTTCATCTGCTGGGTGTAGTCCCCGCTGATGGTCCAGAGCAGATTTCGGATACGGTTTTCCAACTCTAATTGATAATCCTGGAGATTCAGTTCTTCACAGTTATCCTCTCTTGCCTGAAAATTTTCGCTTTCCTCCGCTACAGGTACTTCCATTGAAACTTTTTCTGATTTCTTATCCCCAGCTACAATTTTAATTTTTTCTTTCCCAATAGCTGATTTCTTCAAAAATTCCTCTGCATCTTCAAGATCAACCAATTTGGCAGAAATTTTTAAAGATTCGTTTTCCTTATTCTCCATAAACATCTTCCCGTATCCAGCTTTGCGGAATTCTGGTTCGCACCACATCCTCCACGATTTCCTTCTCAAACACATCAAATGTTTTATTCACAATTCCCATGCGTACCGCCTGCCATGGGGAAAGCCCGGTACGCACAATCTTCATGGCAGCAAGCAGGCCGCGAAGATCCAGCGGCTTTGTGGAAATTTCACTGTTCATGGATTTCTGCTGCAGATCCAGAAATACTCCCATAAACTGCTCCACAGCCTCTTTCTTTGCATCCGGGAACATCCTGTTGAAAATAAATCCAAGCGTTTCCTCATTCTGCGCCGGCATGTCGATCACCAGGAAACGGGAAACCAGAGCCTCATTCAGCTCCTTGGTTCCGGCATACCCGTAATTCATGGTTCCAATAAATCTTGCCGCCGGGTGAAGGTCTATTTTGTCATATCCTGGCACATCAATAGACCGGCGGTAATCCAATGTGGCGTGAAGTACAGAAACCGCATCATTCTTCGCCATATTGATCTCATCCAGAATACCGAATCCGCCTTCCTCAGCACACTGGTAAATGCTTCCCTTACGCAGCTTCACCTGATTATCCACGAAAGTATCTGTTCCAATCAGGTCACCGCTGTTTGTATTCACATGGAAGGACACGTTATACACCGGTCTCCCGAAAATATATGCCAGATTCTCTGCCAGCACATTCTTTCCCGTAGCCTTCGGTCCTGCCAGAAGCAGATTCTCCTGCTCCAGCACCGCTGCCATGGCCATCTCCAATGTTTCCTTCCCATAAAATGGCAGCGCCGGCTTTATCCGTCTATGCTTCGCTTCCTCTGAAACGCCATATTCCTGTCGAAACTCTTCCGCCGCCTTAATAAGCGCCGCACTGACACCCTGTTCCTCTAAAAAATCAAATTCACTCATCTTATTCCTGCTTTCACTTTACCTCTTTATTTTTCCTGCTTTCACTTTATCTCTTTAATAGAAAAGAGGACTGCGGCTGCAGTCCTCCTGATCACTTTACGGCTCAAACACCAGATCTCCATAAGATGGCATCGGCCACATATCTTTATCCACTAACATTTCCAGTTCGTCAACCGGCTCTCTTAATTTCTCCATTGCCGGAACCAGTTTCTCTCTGCAGAACACTGCTCTGTCACGTCCTTCCGGATGCGTCTCGATCTGATCTACCAGCTTGCTCAGCTTATTCATGGTACTGTTCACTTCTTTCAGAAGCTTGCTTGCTTTCTTCAGAAGATCCATCTGAACGCTCACGTCAATTGGTCCAACTGCCTTCACCTGATTGATGGACTCTGCCAGTACAGTTGTATACTTGATAACTGCCGGAATGATCTGCTTGGTTGCCATGTCCACCATGGTTTTCGCTTCGATGTTAATTGCTTTCGCATAAATCTCATACTGGATCTCCGCTCTGGACTCCAGCTCAGTCTTTGTAAATACTCCAAATTCTCCGAACAGTTCTACAGCCTTATCTGTAGTAAGTGCCGGAATGGCATCTACCATAGATGGCAGAACAGGAAGTCCGCGGCGGCGTGCCTCTTTTTCCCATTCAGGAGCATAGCCATTGCCGTTAAATACGATTCTCTGATGCTGGGTAGCATATTCCTTGATCAGATCATGGACTGCCAGATCAAAGTCTTCTGCGCTCTCCAGAACATCGCAGGCTTCCTTAAACGCCTCAGCAGTAATGGTATTCAGCACCACATTGCATGCGGAAATGGAATCCTTGGAACCAACCATACGAAACTCGAATTTATTGCCGGTAAAAGCAAAGGGTGAAGTACGGTTACGGTCTGTAGCATCCTTCATGAAATCCGGAAGCGTCTTAACGCCTGTATCCATTTTCTCCCCGGTCTTACTTCTTGTAGCAGTACCAGTGCTGATCAGCTGCTCCAGCACATCCTCAAGCTGCTCTCCAAGGAAAACCGAAATAACAGCTGGCGGAGCCTCATGACCGCCAAGGCGCTTGTCATTTCCAACATCTGCCGCGGACTCACGAAGAAGATCTGCATGCTTGTCAACTGCTTTCAGGATACAGGTCAGAACCAGAAGGAACTGAATGTTCTCATGTGGTGTCTTACCCGGCTCCAGAAGATTGATTCCGTCATCAGTAGTCAAGGACCAGTTATTGTGCTTACCGGAACCATTCAAGCCTGCAAAAGGTTTCTCGTGAAGCAGACAGCGCATGCCGTGACGGCTTGCCACCTTTTTCAGGATACGCATCATGATCTGGTTGTGATCTGCTGCAATATTAACAGGTGCATAGATTGGCGCAAGCTCATGCTGTGCCGGTGCAACCTCATTGTGCTGGGTCTTGGCTGTAACTCCCAGCTTCCAGCACTCTTCATTTACTTCTTTCATATATGCGGAAACTCTCTGACGGATGGTTCCGAAATAATGGTCATCCATCTCCTGTCCTTTCGGAGGCATGGCTCCGAAAAGAGTGCGTCCGGTGTAAACCAGATCCTTTCTCTGCATATATTTCTCTTTATCAACAAGGAAATACTCCTGCTCTGCACCAACAGATGGTGTCACCCGTTTGGAGGTCGTATTTCCGAAAAGTCTGAGAAGTCTTAATGCCTGTGTATTGATGGCTTCCATAGAACGAAGAAGCGGTGTCTTCTGATCCAGCGCTTCTCCTGTATAGGAACAGAAAGCGGTAGGAATGCATAAGGTTCCACCTGCTGCATCATGTCTTACAAAAGCCGGTGAGGTACAATCCCATGTTGTATAGCCTCTTGCCTCAAAGGTGGCACGAAGTCCGCCAGATGGAAAAGAAGATGCATCCGGCTCTCCCTTGATCAGCTCTTTACCGGAAAAGCTCTGAAGGACTTTTCCATTCTCCATAGGTGCGGTGATAAATGCATCGTGCTTCTCTGCAGTTACGCCTGTAAGGGGCTGAAACCAGTGACTGTAATGAGTGGCCCCCTTCTCGATGGCCCATTCCTTCATCTCGTGGGCAACCACATCTGCAACCTCCATGGAAAGCTCCTTGCCCTCTTCAATGGTTTTCTTCAGTTCTTTGTAAACCTTCTTCGGCAGACGGTCCTGCATGACGGAATCATTGAATACATCACATCCGAATAATTCCTTCACATTAACATAATCTCCCATTGTTCCTCTCCTCTCGTTCATCTCGCTGCTTATTTCCCCAGGCTGCCATTTATCTGCGGTACCTTCTCTCCATAAACAACGATTCATCACACATTACTGGTTCTTATTTTTTCACATGTAAGCACTCAATGCTTTCACAGGTGCAAGGCAAAAAACGCGCAAAAATTCTCTCTGGTGATACCAGCCGGTCTCACCCTGTTTACTTGTCGCTCTTCAAGCAAAGGTTCAGCGCCTGCTGCAGATTCTCAATCTCTACCACCCTTGGGCTTCCGCCGTATTCTCCGTCCAGCGTCCATGCTACTTCTTCCTCTGCTTCAACTGTAAGCTTCCGTGCCTTGAAAGAATAGATCAGGTCAGAATTGTCCTCCATGTTGAGAAGATTCCGGACAATCTCCTGCATTTCCAGCGGGTTCTTAGGCTGTACGATCAAAGTGACCTCAAAAAGGCCGTCGTTCATATCCACATCCTTGGTCAGATTCTTAAATCCGCCCACAGACCTGGAATTGGTGATCATTCCGTAGATAAAATTATCTTCGATCACACCATTCTCTGTTGTCACTTTCATATGGTAAGCCTTGATATCCAGAAGTCTCTTGGCACCTTCCAGGACATAAGCGAGATGACCCAGAATGTTCTTCAGATCCTGACTTGTCTCATAAGACACATCTGTAAAAAGACCAAAAGCAGCTACATAAGCAAAGGTCTGGCTGTTGAATCTGCCTACGTCGCATCTGTAAATCTCTTCCTTCATGATCATAGATGCCGCATCCAGCATATTCTTCGGCATGAAAAGGCTGTTGGCAAAGTCATTGGTGCTTCCTGCCGGTATGTATCCGACCGGAACCTTGCTTCCCACCTCGGTAATGCCTGTAACCACTTCATCCAGCGTGCCGTCGCCGCCGCTGCAGACGATCAGATCAACCTTGTCTGCATATTTCTTCACCTGTTCATAGGCATCCTTCGGGGCCTGAGTTGCGCGGATGATCACCTCATAACCGCCTTTATTAAAGATATCTACTATATCCATCAGAGATGTCTTGATCTTGCCCTTCCCTGCTTTGGGATTAAAAATAAATACCAGTTTTTTCTCCAACTTCATTCCTCTTTTTCATTACCATTTATTTTACACATAAAATTAATTCACATATGATACTATAAAAAAAAGAGGGCCAAATGTCAACGCTTTTGCCCTCTTTTATAGTCTTTTTAGAATTAAAACAAGCTAAATTTTTTTGGTCTGTTCTGCTTATTTTTGGAAAAACTGAATCATTTCTTTTCCATTTTTTATATTCTTCCTGCTTAAGTCTCACGCACAGCGTCCTTCATGGACTTCACATAGTCCTTTACATATGGGACGCAGTTTTCTCCATGTGCGGCACAAATTTTCACAATGGCGGATCCTACAATCGCACCGTCGGACTGGGCAGCCATTTTCTTTGCCTGCTCCGGGGTGGAAATGCCGAAGCCTACTGCACAGGGAATGTCCTTTGCAGCTTTTACCAGCTTCACCATCGCTCCGATATCAGTGGTGATCTGGGTTCTGGTTCCGGTTACGCCAAGGGAGGAAACGCAGTATACGAAGCCATTTGTCTCTTTTGCAATCCGGGTGATCCGGTCGTGGGATGTGGGGGCGATCAGGGAAATCAGCTCCAGACCATACTGTTTGCAGACCACATCGAACTCCTCTTTTTCCTCAAAAGGTACATCAGGAAGAATCAGTCCATCCATTCCAATTTCTGCTGCTTTCCTGATGAAACGCTCTGTTCCATAGGAAAAAACAACATTTGCGTAAGTCATAAATACCATTGGGATACTGGTTTTTTTACGGATTTTTACCACCATGTCAAAAATCTTGTCTGTGGTTACTCCGCCGCTCAGTGCACGCACATTGGCTTTCTGGATCACAGGACCTTCTGCTGTCGGATCGGAAAACGGAATTCCAAGCTCAACAAGGTCTGCGCCTGCTTCCTCCATTGCATAGACAAGCTGCTCGGTGATCTCCAGAGATGGATCTCCGCAGGTGATAAATGGGATAAATGCTTTTCCTTTTGCAAATGCTTCTGAAATTCGGTTACTCATGGATATCCTCCCCTCTGTATCTTGCGATTGCTGCACAGTCTTTGTCACCCCTGCCGGAAATGGTAATGACTACGCACTGATCCTTGCCCATCTGCGGCACGATTTTTCTTGCATAGGCAACAGCGTGGGCGCTTTCAATGGCAGGAATGATTCCTTCTGTTTTGGAAAGATATTCAAAGGCTTCTACTGCTTCTTCATCTGTTACAGGTACATACTGGGCACGGCCAGTGTCGTAAAGGTGGGCATGCTCCGGTCCGATTCCCGGATAATCCAGTCCTGCGGAAATAGAGTAAACCGGCGCAATCTGTCCGTACTCGTCCTGGCAGAAATAGGATTTCATTCCATGGAAGATTCCAAGTCTGCCAGTGGCAATGGTGGCTGCGGTCTCTGCAGTATTTACGCCGCGGCCTGCTGCCTCGCATCCGATCAGCTGTACATCTTTGTCTTCAATAAAGTGGTAAAAGGTTCCGATGGCATTGGAGCCGCCGCCTACACAGGCAAGGACTGCATCTGGAAGCCTGCCTTCTTTTTCCAGCATCTGTTCTTTGATTTCTTTGGAGATAACTGCCTGGAAATCGCGAACAATGGTTGGGAAAGGGTGAGGGCCCATAACGGAGCCCAGTACATAATGGGTATCTGCTATACGGTTGGTCCATTCACGCATGGTCTCGGATACGGCATCTTTCAGGGTGGCAGTTCCGGAGGTTACAGGATGAACTTTTGCTCCAAGGAGACGCATCTTATATACATTTAATGCCTGGCGCTCGGTGTCTTCTTTTCCCATGAATACCTCGCATTCCATTCCCATAAGGGCTGCTGCTGTGGCTGTGGCTACACCGTGCTGTCCAGCTCCTGTTTCCGCGATGACACGGGTTTTGCCCATTTTTTTTGCAAGAAGCACCTGACCTAAGACGTTGTTGATCTTGTGGGCACCGGTGTGGTTTAAGTCTTCTCTTTTTAAATAAACCTTTGCGCCGCCAAGGTCTTCGGTCATGTGAGCTGCGTAGTAGAGGCGGGATGGTCTTCCTGCATATTCATTTAAAAGTTCTGTAAGCTCCCGGTTGAATTCCGGGTCGTCTTTATAGTGGTTGTAGGCTTCTTCCAGTTCGATCACCGCGTTCATCAGGGTTTCGGGGATATACTGGCCGCCGTGGATTCCAAATCTTCCGTTTGACATAGCGTTGTTTCCTTTCGTTTCGCTGTTTTGTATATGAATTACTTTCTTCACTCTTCACTCTAAATCTGCTTCTCGCTCTTTTCTGTATGCTTCCAGTGTATTAATCTGCTTCAGCATACGGGCAATCTGCTGGATTTTCGCCCGGTCTTTTCTTCCATCGGTTTCCAGGCTGCTGCTCAGGTCTACAGCCCATGGGTGTAAGGTTCCGATGGCGCTGCGGAGGTTTTCGGGACCGATTCCTCCGGCAAGGAAGAATGGGCGGCGGACTGGGGGAACCAGGGTCCAATCAAAAGGTTCGCCGGTTCCTCCTGCGCCCTGATCTAAGAGGATGTAGTCGGCAGGGCTTCGAAGAGCCCGCTGAACATCTTCGGGTGTTTTTATGGAAAAGGCCTTGATTACAGGCTTTCCGGTCATATTCTGGATTTTTTCGATGTAGTCTTCGTCTTCATCCCCGTGAAGCTGGGCTGCCCATAGGGTGCCATCTCTTAATAAGGAAATGGGGAGTTCCGGGGCAGCGTTTACGAATACGCCTACGGGAAGGATTTCCTTGTCCAGTCCCTTAACCAGGACTTTGACCTGTTCTGCCGTAAGGCTTCGTCTTCTTCCTGAAACTTCAATTATGAATCCCGCAAAATCCGGTTTTGCTTCATTTACGGCTTCAATATCCTCTTTGCAGGTCAGGCCGCAAATTTTTAATTTTGCCATACTGTTTCGTTCCTTTTCATTAATTTTTTATTTTCCAACTATTTTATCAGCACATTATACATCTCCGATTTCCAGAGCATGTTTGAAAAAGGCTTTCTGCAAGATGTGCGTCACAATTTGTGGG
>ERZ1106969.2014-NODE-2014-length-11710-cov-9.574603_pt1 | contig 11710 bp, 8 predicted proteins | sample MGYA00403685_ERZ1106969 | MGnify/ENA primary metagenome ERZ1106969 (study PRJEB35170, sample SAMEA104062416) | human gut metagenome | biome: human gut; feature: human-associated habitat; material: faeces | place: Denmark | collected 2012-05-18 ... | reverse complement strand
TCTAACTATCCTAAACCTATTATAGAGCGAACTAATATACGATACAATAAGCATCATATTATATAAATATATAAATTAACAAATAAAGCCGAGCTACTAAAACAAGGTAGCTCGGCTTTTTATGTCGTTTCACAAATTTATAATCTACTAAATTCTAATTACATTACTCTCAAACCAAATCTTTAAAGAAGGATCTAATTTGCTCGTTTTAGAGGTTTACAGAATCACACTACTCTCAAACCCTCTGCTAGTTTTGCATAATCCCAATCGCATTTTAGAGGTTTACAGAATTACACTACTCTCAAACGCGTTAGGTAAAGGGTGTCTAATTATTTCAGTTTTAGAGGTTTACAGAATTACACTACTCTCAAACATAGAAATTCCGCATGTAATCGGCGGGAATGTTTTAGAGGTTTACAGAATTACACTACTCTCAAACAGATGCATTTGCATGCTCCTGCTTGTAGTTGTTTTAGAGGTTTACAGAATTACACTACTCTCAAACTTATGATGTCTATCGTAACAAATGGTACTTGTTTTAGAGGTTTACAGAATTACACTACTCTCAAACGGTTGAAGAAGACACAGTTCTTGAGGAAACGTTTTAGAGGTTTACAGAATTACACTACTCTCAAACCAGAAAGCTCGGTTCATATCCTGTAGTTTTGTTTTAGAGGTTTACAGAATTACACTACTCTCAAACGGGTTAACGGATGTATTCACGCTAAAATCTGTTTTAGAGGTTTACAGAATTACACTACTCTCAAACTACTTTTAACATTTTAGGTTCCTCCCCATAGTTTTAGAGGTTTACAGAATTACACTACTCTCAAACGAGATTCCAGCTAAACAATTCTACGGACGTAGTTTTAGAGGTTTACAGAATTACACTACTCTCAAACAACTAGGGAAGTACTTTTTAATTACATACAGTTTTAGAGGTTTACAGAATTACACTACTCTCAAACCGAACGTAGTGAGTATACATAAGTTATCAAGTTTTAGAGGTTTACAGAATTACACTACTCTCAAACCAAAGCAACGACATTATTCATGTCTGTATTAGTTTTAGAGGTTTACAGAATTACACTACTCTCAAACGTCGAGTTTATCAATCGTGCCAATGGCTACGTTTTAGAGGTTTACAGAATTACACTACTCTCAAACAAAGATAAAGGCGTAAGCTCCGAAGGTAAAGTTTTAGAGGTTTACAGAATTACACTACTCTCAAACAAAGATAAAGTCTTTGAAATAGCTGATAAGGTTTTAGAGGTTTACAGAATTACACTACTCTCAAACGGTGAATTATATTCGGAATGTGAAGTTATCGTTTTAGAGGTTTACAGAATTACACTACTCTCAAACAGAGTTCTTAATCCAAGAAATGCAATGATGGTTTTAGAGGTTTACAGAATTACACTACTCTCAAACATGAGTATTGATACATTAGAAAAGAGGTTTGTTTTAGAGGTTTACAGAATTACACTACTCTCAAACCCGGTTAAGTACTCACGCACAGGATGGAACGTTTTAGAGGTTTACAGAATTACACTACTCTCAAACTCTAAACTAGCTATGCAAGATACGGTAGTCGTTTTAGAGGTTTACAGAATTACACTACTCTCAAACTTAGATAAGTATTCAATGAACTTATTATAGGTTTTAGAGGTTTACAGAATTACACTACTCTCAAACCGAAATGTACAAATAGGCAACGAAACAGTAGTTTTAGAGGTTTACAGAATTACACTACTCTCAAACTGGAAATGCTATCTAAAAACTGTTTGGATAGTTTTAGAGGTTTACAGAATTACACTACTCTCAAACAATGATTGTTGGATGTAATACTCTTACTTTGTTTTAGAGGTTTACAGAATTACACTACTCTCAAACGCATCAACAATGCCATCGTAAGAGATTGCAGTTTTAGAGGTTTACAGAATTACACTACTCTCAAACCCCAAATTAAATTTGAGGCTCAAGAGTAACTCGGGCTACCACCAGGTGTAATTCTGTATACTCCTTAAATAACACAAAAATCATTATCTAAAATATACCCATTAATAAGACTTTTATCAAGATTTTCTTTAACAAAAGATCCTGTCGTTAAACAAACTAATCGTAATTGTCTACTCAACATGTTGTGATAAAATGCATTAATCTCATCATCATTTAAAACTAAATCTAGATTTACCATAATATATACCATGGGAGATAATAATGTATCAACCACTTCTATGTAGGACATGAAATCCATAATATCCCCTGTACGATTAAACTCAAAGTTAAAGCTACCTAACTTAATAAGTTCAGCAGTACCAATTTCAAGTTTATGTTGGATTGATAAAGGATATCCAAATTCTAAAGAATAATAAAAAGCATGAAGACGATTTACAATATCTGCCACCTCTTCTGTCATCAACAAGGCTTCTTTAGATAATTGATTTTGTAATTTGGTTAATAAGGCTTTACTATTTATATCTACATATAATGGATTAAGTATTATATGTCCATATTTATCTAAATTGAACGCCTTATTATTATCATTTAAAATCCAGGGGCCTTCCCCTCCATCGCATTGTATATCAAGCTCTGTGACCATACGTCGAAATACTTTACAATTCTCAAATGATATAACCGTTACCTTATCACTAGATACTTCAAAGTCTAACGTAGAATCTTGATACATCAATTTCATATCATAAGCACCCTCTCCGTTGAGTCTATAACCTCACTTTGCTTATCTCCTACTACAATCTCCATTCTTGAAAACTGTTTTTCTGTAACAGTTAACATAAACAAGCTACCACTAGGTGGCTTATTTTTACGTACATGGTCCATTATAATGTTGGCACTAGTTGTATTAAGAACTAATTTTGAGTACACAGATTCTTGTAACATGAGGAATCCTGATACAATTAAATACTTTCTAAAATTCCTATATTCTTTTCTATCTTCCGAAGTCGACGTCGGTAGATCAAACATCACTAGTATTCTCATAAATCTATAGCTCATATTCTATAAACCTAATCTCTGAAGCATCTTGATTCCGCAATGCATCAAATACACTTTTACAGTAAATGCGAATAGCAGCACTAAATGTCTGAATAGTATCATTAATTTTTACATCTTCAGATAGTAATTCTATAAGTGACAATTTAACATCTCGATTGAATTCTGTAGGTATCGACTTGATAACAACCGCATCAACAAAGCCTCTCAACGGTTCCATCAAATCAGAACCTAAATTATACGGATTAAATTGATTACAATGATTAAGACCTAGCTGAGTAATATAACCTAACGATAAAATCTCTCGATTTACCGCAGAAAGCAATATCGCATATCCATAATTCAGTGCTGCATTAATAGCATTATCCTGTTCGCGAGAAAATGATTTTCCAAACAAAGCATTAAAATATACTTTTGCAGCATGCCCCTCACGTTGAGTTTCATCATTTAGAGTCAACTCATCAAGATATTGGTATAGTAAATCTGCTTCAACTAACTCCTGATGCTGTAATAGCTCTGCTTGATTCATAATCTTACGTCGTACAATTTCTGTCCATATAGAAGCTTTCAACTCTTTAGACCATTCAGCCTGTTCAAAACATCGTTTACTACTATTGTGACTACCATGTAACGGAAGAAGCTCACTGGCTGGATTCCGTTTCTCATCACAAAACACAATAGCCACTTTTTTTCTTAATCAACTCGTTTAGTAGTACGGCGGTGAGACTCACCGCCGTAGATTCAACAATCAGCATATATATTTCATCAATATATACCTTAGTCGTCTCAAAGTCTTTGCGAATAATCATGTAATTCATTTTAAAATCTAACTTAGAACGACTACTTATGACTACCGTACGCCAACTCATAATAACCCCTAATACTAACACATTCGTTTTAAACTATAGTTACTTCATTAGAATATAATCCTGTAATGGATTCATTGATAACTTTAAATTCATCTTGATTACTTATTTTACTCCCCACAGTTGATCTAGATGCTGTTATTCCTAAAGGCTTAACTTCAAAAGTAGTTTTTTGATTTGTTAATAAGTTTAAAAGCTCTATCAAATGAATACTCTGTTCTTCTAAAGACATTTTTTTAAATAAACCATATCCCTTTTCTGATAATTCAGCTGCTTTATTCCCTTTCATCTTTTGATATATAGGCATTTTAAGTTTACTTACCAAGTAATCAAAGAACTCTATATTTTTCTCTTCTACGATTCTAACCTCTATCGTATGCTTATTATCAAGAGCTCTTGTTGATACAACATTTGCCTTCAAATCCTTATTATCTTTTCTCATATTATTAAACTTCTCAAGCACTTTGAGGTATGGAATCCATTCATTTGAAACAATGACTTGAATCGCATTATCAATACAGAATTTACTATTAGTTTTCCCACCCAAATAATAATAGAATCCATTAACCTTAACTAATTGATTAATGCACAGTTTTCCATAAATGATAGAAATGTCTTTTGCTTGTGGAATAATAGATGCTACATAATTAATTAAATCTTGATCAGTTGTATTTCGATTTGTTAAATAGATTGGCAATGGCACGATTTCCTTAATCACTTCGCCTTTTTTACCTGTATATTGAACAATAATAGAATAGGCATTCTTAATTTTTGTCATGCCACCATACTTAGAAACATCTGCAAACACACTAGACTTGGTTTTCATCCCTATATAAGCACCATCTTTAGCTTTCCCTGCAACAGTAGCTTTATATATAGTTGCATCAGCTAATGCACCAGTTTGTTCTAATAAACGTTTCGTCACTCGAACATCGTTGCTGTCCATCATTTTCTTAACAGTATCCATGCTTGTTTTTACATCCCAAGCTTTTCCATCTTTAGCATTTGTGCAATTTACATCATAATTGAACATCTTCGCTAAGTTATATGTACGATTAGCTCCATTCTTTTTAAAGAATGCACGGAAGTTACGAGTAAATTTTTCATGGTATACATTGCCTACTACAATATTTAAATATGCATCTTTAGCATGATGGTGATGATTCAATGAGCGAACTTTGATGAAGTCATTATCATGACGGAAGTCTGTTACATTTTCAGCCTTTACAAAAACTACATCAACACCTGGGTAAAGACGACGCAGTAATGTTGTGGCTGCCTTAACTGATTGATTAGTTTCAACTAATTGACGAGCAATAAAGCCACTTAAATCATCAGCTGTAAGTGGTGTAATGCGAGTAAGACGCTCATATTTCCGTTCACTAATAAGACCTTGTTGTTTTAAGAATGTCCAGAATGGCTTTTGTGCCTTTTGAATGTCTTTACTAATTGGATATGTATCTGATTTCTGAGCATTTGCAGTTCGTTTACATAACACTAAGTTATCAAAACTATCATCCTTGGTAAGGCTACGAGGATAAATATGATCAATATCATAGTTATCTGTATTTAACTGACTTAAATCTATAACTTCACCAGTATAAGCACAGCGTCCCATTTGAGTGTAATATAAATAAAGCTTTTTACTTCTTAAAGCCGCATCATCATATTTAGCTAGTCCTGATTTTAACCCTCCAAACTCTTCGTTCGTAAGTCCACTTAATAATGCATCATCTTTTTTTATTGCTGCATATAAATCTGATAATCGTTTTTGGCGAGAATCTTTTTTCTTTTTCTCCGCTTTATTTGACCGTGTTACTTCTACAAAGATACGAGCCGGTAAAGTTTTTTTAATATGTACAATTTCATCAACGATGCGCAATGCTTGCCATACCGCACGTTTAACAGCAGGTGAAAGCGCTAAATCATCGATAATATCATGAGGGTTCACGATTTGACCTTCTGTTAATTTAGCATTTATTTCTTGAATACGTTCCATAAAAGAGAATTTATCGCCTAATAGTTCCATCAAGTTATAGCTGAAATTACGCATCAATATAATAATAGTTTCAGGCGTACCATCACCAGCTTTATCGCAGCCCTCGATAACATTCAGTAACTTTCTGGAAAGACGTCCCCAATCTCGATATCTTAATTTTGACAATTTTTTGATAGCTTCATCATCAAGGCGCGAAGAAAATTTATTACGCAATGTTTCTCGTAACATTTTCTTACTTTCACCAAAGATAGTAATATCCGTAATAATCTCTTCGGCCATAGACAAATCAAAATTATTACCAAGAATACGAACCATATCACGATAAGAGGCTAAATCATTTTTAATTTCTCCATCAAGACCTGTAATCTCAGGTTTATGCTTCTCAGGGATATAATTATTATCCTTTAAGAATTGCTCTATACGATTTTTAGTCATCTTCTTATGGTCTTGCTTAAATACAGCCTCAATAAGATGTTCTTTTACTGCTTTCTCTAATGGCTTACCATCAATACGTACATTATTTAGTTCGTTAAGCAACATAAACTCACTATACAAAAGTGATGATTTGGGCAGCACATCCTCGCCCAAAAGGTAAGTGCATTTATTAGTAAGGTTTTTGATAAAAGCTGCTGCTGATTTTTCCCGATCAATTTTATCATCAAAATTCCACGGAGTTACTCGTCCAGATGCTTTCCGAACCGCCCAAGCAAAACCACCGTTATCTACATTATGATGAGTATTTAAAGGCCCTACGTAATACGGAATGCGAAACTCAAGCATTTTAATAAGTTTCTCTGCTACAGAAAAACCATCCGCCACTTCATTTAAAAATGGGAATTTAGGACCACATTTAGCAAGAATTACTTTAAGTTCTTCTAAATGTAATTGATACGGAATTACGCCATTATCTTTAATCCGTTGTAGTGGCAATAAGGTTTGTAATTCAATTTCACTAAGAATATACTCTTTATCCTTAGAATCTGGTAATCCCTCTACTACCTTTTTAGTGTACTTATAAAAATCTTCACGGTTACAACTCGTTTCCTCAGTACGACCTTGTTTAATATAATGCACATAGTTGTGTAGACCTTTTTCATCAACTTTGAACATGGTATTGTAAATGCTTCTATCCGACTTTAGTAAAGATTTCAATATAGCTAAATCATCTTTATGCTTGTTGAAAGCTTTTACCTTAGATTCAGAAATAGTAAGGCCAGGTTCTTTAATAGACATTAGGATAATAGCATCATATACAGATTTACAATCATCAATAATATGAATCTCGTCCCCCCAAACTTTAGCTAGGTCATCACGTCTCTCATCATATGTATCCCCTATAATTTGTAACTTTTTAAGATCTTCATCTAAATCCTCTACAGAGCCGAATAAGTCAGTAAGGCTCGCAGATAAACCTAACACCAAATTAGCAAATGATTTAAGTCTTTTTTTATCCTCCTTGACCTGTTCTTTTTGAGTTTTACCAGAAGTGTCCACTTCATCAGTAATTATATATGTATCAACAAGACGTTCTATGGCCTTTGCTTTGTCAGATTTTGTTTTACCTAGCTCCATAAGGATTTGACCGATAGAACCAATTGCAACACTAGAATCAAAACAATTGAACGTAATATTTTCTAAGGCTTGTTTAAGCACATCATCAAGCGTTGAAGCATTAGAGTCAAATGTAGCCCCTTCATAAAGGAAGTTACCACGGTATTTTAAAATATGATGTACTGCCAAGAATAACTTACGAATATCATCAGTACCATCTTTCATTAACTCTGCACGCAAATGATAAATAGTAGGATACGCTTTATAATAATCTTGATCAGTATAGTTTTTATCGATAAACAAAATATGTTTAGAACTATGACCGGTCGTTTTATCCTCATAGTGGTACTTACTTTCACGAAGGCGCATAAAGAATGTAGGATCCACCTGTGCCATAGCATCAGCAAATAATTCTTCTAATAGTTTTAAGCGTAATTTACGACGTTCTAAACGACGACGCATAGACCGGAATCCACGGCGTGCCACAGCGGATTCTCCCTCATCAAACAAACGACTTCCCCACATTTTATGAGATCGAAATTTCAGCAACTCATAGGCCTTATTGGTTACTGCCCAGCCCACGGAGCTTGTACCAATATCTAACCCCACAAAATAATCTTTAATTGGATATCCTTTCAAATGACTTGAAATAAGTTGGTTCGATGCTTGCGTTTCCATAAGTCCTCTCCTTTGGAAATTAATAATTGACATTCATCAAATGCTTAACTATACTATAATTAATCCAACTAGTTTTGGAGGTTTACAGAATTACATTACGAGTTCAAATACAAATTAATTTACAATGCCTTCGGGCCGCCCGACGTAGGGCACCTACTCTCAATTCTTCGGAATTGAGTTTTTTATTGCCAAAATTTACCATTTAAACGTGATATATAATCTATAAGTCGCCAAACACCGTATAATTAACTTCATTTTAGCATAAAACAATAAATTAATTCATATGTTTTTCATAAATCTTATAATTATACTCATAATCGAGTACATAAAAGTTAATAAATAGTTATGTTTATAAGTAAAGCCGAGCTACTCAAAATTTAACGTAGCTCGGCTTTTTCGTCTCTTTTATTCTAATATAATTATCTATAAATCATAATTTTACTTACTTTATCGCCTTTTTGTTCAAATTGTATGCCATGCATCATATCCGTACGATAGCGATATTTCCCATAAAACCATCGATTATTAGAGTCTACTAAATCAGGTCTACCGTATACATTAAGGACTTTTCGCATGGAGTCGCCTACGGCAATGCCTCTATGTGTTGTGGCATCACGATTCTCGATCATCATATAGGTAACAACTGACTCTACACCATCCATTTTAAAACTCCCAAAGGTAACACCACCATAGGTGAGTCCTCTACTAGTTTCTTTAGTAGGCTGCCCCAAACTTGCTTTCACACTATCAAAGGTATTACCTAATGAAACACCAAGAACCATCATATCCTCGTCTGGTAAGTTAGCACCTACAAGTTGTCCTCCCGCATAATGAGTATACTGCTCAGCTTTCGGCCAATCGTAAGACTGTTTCGCTGCATTTGTTTCAAGGCGATCCCACGTTTTGCTCAACCAACTTGCATCTGTCACATAACTATAACCACTTACCAATTGCAGGCCGATAACAAGCCCCGTAATCATGTATTTTCTTTTCATGTTCTCTCTCCTGAACGATCTTATAAACAACTGAATTACATTTTATCTTTACTTTGCATACGGATTACTTTATTCCGCAGTGTCTCAACATTTGCAAAATCAGAATATTCTACCGTATTACGCAGCTGAATATGAGAATATGGCGTAGCCCCATCAATATAAACTAAGCTCATTATATATACATTCTTGTCATCACGTAAGAATCGATGCATTAAAGACGTTTTTCCTGGTTGATAGTTATCTACTAAAAGACTAGGAACGCCATTATTCCAAACAGATGCTGATTGAATAGGTGCATCACCTATGATTTGACTTTCTGGCTTTATTTCCGAAATCTCGTCAATAAATGAATAGATATATTTATCATCTACTTTTACAGGTTTCTTAGCTACAATAAGTCGGATACCTGATCCACGATAGTCTCTCATTTCGGCAGAGTCCTTTAACGATTTCTGTGCTATTAGTTTGAGCCCTTTAGGAATACGATATGTGAAATTATCCCATTGAATACTTTCACTATAATGATCCATGTCATCTAACGATCGAATCGACGGAATTACATAATTACTCATAACGTGCTCGAGCTTGCCGGTAACAGGCTGATTTTTGTAGCTAAGACCTACCATATATTCTTGATTCGGTTGATTAAATAAACCAACTACAGCAACCATAGCAGGCGTATTCTCACCGAAAGACTCAGTTTCAATAGCCCATTTACCATGTGTGATACCCGGATATGTAAACTCCCCTTTTCGCTCTGATTTTAATTTGCCTAATGCATCATCATAATTCTGTTTTGTACCAATCGCAAAAAATATGGAATTCTCTCTTACAATAGATAAACGTTCACCATCACTGCGTTTTGGGTAATACTTACTTGCTAATAGTAGTCCAGGAACAGATGCCCGAATGTTATTACGCTCATCATGCAACAACACAACTGCAGACTCATTAACAAGTAAGTCCATCAACTTCTCCGAATCGCTTGCTATCTGATTGACTTCATCTCGTGTTAGTCCCCAGTCAGTTACATACATGTCCATGCGTTTTTTAGATTCAGAATGTAATTTTATAACATCACTAACTCCTACATTGCTCAAGCTACCGGCCCGATAGTTTTCATAGGCATTGGCAGGGATATTCGCATCTGCCCCTGGTATAGGTGGCTGTCCTGCTGGCACTTCTATCTGTACAGCGCTTACATTCATGGTGAAAGCAGCTAGTACAGCCATGATAATCAAACTTTTACGTAACATAAAACCCTCTCTTTTTTCTCTCACATTACAACATAAATAAGCACAACCTTATTAGCATAAGTATACTATGTAAACAAGGCTGTGCCTATTATTAATAATTTTATAATTTAGTATATGTATGATATATCTATAATTGGTATATATAAGGTTTATCTCCATTTGACGATATATCCCTTTATCCCTATAATATAAGTAGATAGTCAGACGAGTAGTGACGTCAGGCTCATCTCGAAAATCAAAATACTTAGGAAATGGCCTTTCTGTTTACTTAGCTACCATGCGGTAACGGAGGGCTATTTGCTTTTTGTAAGGCAAATAAGGGCTACTAAGGCTCCAAAAGCAATGACAATAGCCAAGACTTGTAAGAGGAGCATGATTATTTCATAATCACTCATAGACTTATCCCTCCCTTCAAAAACGAAGAGAGGCCCAACCTCGTCCAACTATCCTAAGTCTATTATAGAACGAACTAATATACGATACAATAAGCATTACATTATACAAATATACGAATAAACTAATAAAAGCCAAGCTATTTCTAAATATGAATAGCTTGGCTTTTACATTGTGTAAATAGGTTTAGAGCGTATAAGAAACAAAATATGTGTTTTCAAAAGCTTTCAAGAGCTAATGAAGTATCAATCTAAGAATCATAAGTAGAGGCAGAACTAATATAGCACCAGCCAAAATAAAACCAGCTAAAACAACCATGGTGCCATACGTGATTAGACATAACTTTATTAAAAAATCTATACAACTATATATACACATACCCACGGTAGATTGTTCTTTTAAAGAAATGAACCATGCTTTCACTCTATAATACATTTTCGGTTTATCAAACACAGGATATAGTTTCTCATACCATAAAATTACCCATGGTAAAACCCAAATATTCCCAAAGCAAAATATCAATACAGGCAGATAATCTCTTAATGGATATGCTTCTAATACATATCGATCGTACAGTAATGTATAAATCCCCCAAATAGAGGCTCCCCAAATAAGTAAAAGCACAAACTTTAACAGAAACAAAAAAATAAGTTTAATCATCAATCTAAGTCTATCCTCGATTCTGACCATTCTAATACTATCCATAATTTATTATGTCTCATCGTCATAAGCTATACCATATGCTTTTTGATAGAGCAAATTAGGCAATTTATATTTTTCATCACCAAAATCAGCAGGTAGAATCATAGCATTTAGATTTTCTTTATATACACGTTGTTGGCGAATCTGTCCATCATTATAATAGGTACCGCCATCATTAACAGTTCCAGTGATTCCTGAGTTCCCTTGTTTTGCACGCCAAATAGAGATATATGGCGTCTTATCACCTTGTTTTAAACT
>ERZ1106969.2011-NODE-2011-length-11715-cov-45.708148_pt1 | contig 11715 bp, 9 predicted proteins | sample MGYA00403685_ERZ1106969 | MGnify/ENA primary metagenome ERZ1106969 (study PRJEB35170, sample SAMEA104062416) | human gut metagenome | biome: human gut; feature: human-associated habitat; material: faeces | place: Denmark | collected 2012-05-18 ... | reverse complement strand
TTTTTATACAATCTGTAGCTCTTATCTTAGAATTGCTGCATTGCAGCAATTCTACCCTGCTTGGAATCAAAATTGCGAACGTGTTTCGCAATTACCTATAATATATACTATTTATTATCCTTTTCCTGTTAAGTCAAAGTTTATTTATATTATTAAATTTATCCCCCCCGGAAATTCTTATATTATTAAATCCTCTCCGGTAGCTTTTCCTCCATTTCCAAGCACTTCTTCACCGAAAACATTGTCATTCATCAGCTTTATGATGCACACAAAATCCTCTTCTTTATTTATAACCTTATTCAGTTCACTTCTTAATGATATAAATTTTGAGGGTGTCATATCTCCTCTAAAGACAGACTTCTGGTAGTGCGATAAATATTTTTTGCATACTTTAAATACCTTTTGTACTCTTTTTTCCCCAACATCATAAAATAAAAATGCATAATTATAATTATGTTCTCTTTTCATTACATACCTTCTTTCAGCGAAAATGGAATAAATTCTTTTTCTTCAAGTATATTTTTGATAAGTTTATAGCAATCCAGCTTTAATGCTGTCCTATATGTTACTTTCCTTTTTAATCGTTCATGTACAAATACATTTTCCATTCTCTCTTCAAACGCTTTAACAAAAATTTTCCTGCCATCCTCATTCAATATGCAATAATTAACATTTTTTTCAAAATGTTTTTCCACCTGAAGCCTGTGATTATTTACAAGGTCGAATATTGTCCTGAATACAATAACCGGCTTAAAGACCTCGCTTATATCAAGACTTAACGAAAAACGTCCTTCCGATGGTTCATGCAGAAAGCTTATTCTCTGGTCAAGATGTGTCTGATAGATTGCTGAAATTGTCTTGGTATACAATAAAGTGTTCCCAAATGATATTAATGCATTTATCGGATTATCCGGCGGTCTTTTTACTCTTTTATTCATTATAAAATTTTCAGGCAAAAAATATTGAAAATCATCGTAAAATCTCATCCATACTTCACCTTCGTATGCCATTAGCTCTTTTACATTTTCAGCCTTTTCAACTAATCTTAGAAAATCTAATTTAATCCAGTCTGTTGTGGATTTTACTTCCTTTTTACCATGCTTATAATAATGATAAAGCACTTCATATATATTAAGTCCTATTCCCTTAACTATTGCTCTGGCTATGCTCATACGGTCATTCTGGTATTTTTCAACCTGCTTTACCAATAATTTTCCACTTAAGTAATGGTCCCTCGGATAATATGTACCACTATATCCACCATAATAATTATAAAAATGTATAATTATATTGTTTTGTGACAAAAAATCCAGCAGCTTAGTATTAACACTGACTTCATTAAAGCAAAATATTTCTTTGGTATTTTCTACAGGAATATATATGTTTTTGCCATCTTTCCGAAAACATAATGAATTATCTTTTCTTGTCAATTCCCCCATTGACATTATATACCTCGTACTTCCCATCTAATTTCTCCTTAAATATAACAATACTCATAATATGCACATTTTTTACACGTATTACTTTTTATACACTCTGGTGGTTCATCCTCAGCTATTAATTGTTGTATATTTTCAACGTAGTCATCTAATTGTTTCTCTATATCATCTGTCAATTCAACAATTATTACTTTCTTATCTTTTTTATTTTTTTCTACAAATTCCAACCGGCCTTTTCTTATAATTCCCTTATTTTTCAAAACTTTAAGATAATAAAGTAACTGCCATTTTGCTGCTTCCGGATCTGCATCTGACTTTTTCACCTCTGTCAGATATTCCTTTGTCAATTTGTCCAGCCTGATATTGTCTATTGCTATCTCTGAGTTCTTTGTATCACACGCCTTTTCCTCATGAATAGCCTTTCCTATCTTTACCTGCTCGCTATTATCCTCAAGATTAAGCCTGTTTCCGTGTAAATAGCATTGTCTCTTGCAATGAAAATAATAGTTTATTAATGTACCATTAACCTGCATATATCCCCCTTATATAAATAACTGATCCGTCAATCCTATCTCTTCTCTTTTAAGTACCCCATTATCATCAAAATAAATTTCACCGTCTTCTATGTAATAGATATCTCCAATCTGTTCATTCCATTCAATATTCTTTTTGTCACTGTCTTTAAACTGATATATAAACATGTTCATTCTGCTTCTTATATCATGTAATCTGACCGTTTTTTCAGAATAAGGCAAGTCGGCATTTTCCATAAGTTCCTTGTATTCATTCCATATGCGCACACCATCTATTATCTTTCCATTGTCATTTAAAATGCGTGCAAAATATATGGAAATCATTCGTCGTTCATCATTAATCAGCTTCATTTTTTCAGAAACTGACGGATAATCAAGTTTACCAACATTTTTCTTAAAAAAGTCCTTTATATTATCATCCGTTAATTTGCCCTGACGTTTTATAAGAGCCGGCAAAATCATCTTCTCGTAATATTCAAAAAAATTCTTTTCAGTGAGAAAGCTTCTTACATCACTATTCTCCAAGGTTTTACCCGAATCCACTCTCACATCTTCTTTATATATATCTTTCGCATTGTCCAGATTATAAAAATATACTTTTCCAATTTTTTTGCCTGACCTGTTAATTCTTCCCATAAACTGCTCTTCGCTGTCTAATCTTGAAATATCTTTGTAACCAATATCCATATCAATATCAACGCCGGCTTCTATGACCTGTGTGGCAACCAATATTACATTTGACAAATTATTTACTTTATTAATGATATCATTTCTTTCCTTAATACTGCTATCACCTGTAATTAATAGTACCGGTGCATCTGTCATATCCTTTATCAGCCGATAAAATTCTTGTGCCGTCTTCTTTTTTATAAATTCAACCAATATTTTTTTACCGTTGTTTTCTTTATTGTTACAAATAAAATCCGCCAGTTCATCTATTGTGATTTTTTTATCTATCAGGCTGTAATCAATTTCAACTCTTTTCGCAAACATATAATGTTTAAAATATTTATCTCTATTGCTAATAAGTCTTACAACTTCAGAATTATTATCAGTAAGCATTTCAAGATTTGGGAGGGTTGCAGACATAATGATAATTTTAATATTTAACAGCTCTGCAAATTCTTTCAGAAAAGTAATCATCCTTCCCCATAATGCATTGTTGTAACTTTGAATTTCATCAAGAACAATAACCGAATTACACAACTGATGAAATCCAAAAGCATTTTCCTTGTTATTTCCAAACATTGTTTCAAATAACATTACATGAGTGGACAATACAACAGGATAATTAAGGAACTGTCTGTCCAGCAATATTCTTTGATAATTTTTATCAATTTCTTCCTCTTTCATATCTTTAAATGGAGTTATAGAATTTACTACTGCAATCTGCGACATAATTTTTTCATTACTGCCAAATACATTTTCCAGCGAATTCATATTCTGTTCCACCAACGTATTAAATGGATATATATATAATATCTTATTTATTGTTCCTGAGCTTTGCATAAGTTTAAAACTTAAGTTCATAGACATATTACTTTTTCCGCTTCCGGTCGGAGCTTCAAGATAAAAAATATTCTTATCAAGGTTATTACTTAATATTTTTTCTGAATCCAAAAATATCTCAGTTCTTAAAATATTAATTCCCTTAATGTCACCAATTTCCGTATCTCTTCCTATATTTTTCAAACTTTTTTCTTCTAACGGATATGTATTTTTTTCATATTCTCTGATACTTTTCTGTATAGTTCCATGTTCATACTCAGCAATTATTTCATCAACATTATTAATATTTCCAAATATGTTCTGCTCCCATCCCGTCATATATTCAGATGTTGCGTAATAATCTGCTGCCACAAGCATTGAATACAATAATCTGACCCAGGCATACAAACATACTGTTTTTCTGCTGTCGTCAGAAGCTGTTTTCTTGGTAACATCCCTAAATTTTATTTTAGATGCATTTTCAGAATATCTATTATAATTCATTACATCCATCATCCTAAAATCCACATACCAGTCATAGGCTTCTTTTCCCAAATTAATATCATCTGTTTCCTTGCCTGAAAGTTCATTTAAATATTTAATAAATTCGGTAAGTTTCCCATGATGTCTTGATATTATATATGAATAAATGTAAGCAAAATCCTTAATGCTGTCTGACTCTTCTCTCGTTATTTTTCCCTCAGCAGCCATTTTCTTTATATAATCAATATAATAATCAAGGAAAAATATTGATGACACTATAGAATGTTTATCCCCTATATTACCATTCGGAGTTTTCTCTTTATTCCAGACGTTTTTCATTTTCCTTTTTTGAAATGCCGGATTAATCTTTCCAAGGTCATGCATAGTTACAATATTAACTGTCATCTCCTCAAAAATATTCTTATAAGACTCGGATATTTCTCCCAAATACTCTTTTTCAAATTTCTCCATTATTATGTCTAATTTTTTATTTTCTGCTATACGCAGCCAATATTTCTGACTTCTTTTTGTATGTTCATTTAGGGTTTCTTTTTCTTTTCCATCCTCTGATATATGCGCAAAACATTCTTCCCCACAATTAATCAGTTGTTCGATTTGTAACATCTTATCTTTTATATCCATATTTCTAATTCTCCTAAAACTATCTTATAAACTATCTCCTCTTAAATTACTTTTCCTAATAAAAATGTCACATTAGACAATTCTGTTTTCTTTAAAGTGCCTTACTTTAAAGTCCATAATTGCATAATGTGACATATAAAAAGTTAATAAAACAGCAGTATTTTGTCACCTGCTTTATATACACTTCCATCTTTTATACTCACAAACATGTTTGTATAACAGAAATCTTCATATTCATAAAGATTAGTATATCCGTTTAAGGCAACCGGCAGCTTTTCTGCATATTTAAAGACTTCAATATCATCGTCATCATCCGGCATCAACAAATTGCCAATATTCTTTAGAAACATACTGCTTACTACAGTTTCTTTAAGCTCTGTTTCCTGTATGTCAATTCTGCATACATCTTTAATGTCCGCCGGATGATCATTTTTCCCTAGATAAGGAAAATATACACATTTCCGCTGCTCTAACGATTGTGCAAGCATTTCTGCCTCTTCACAATCAATCATTACATAAATATCCCATTTAGGATTTTCAAGCCATTGTTCTTTTACTATGAGATTTCCACCTTTTTCATTACTTCCAACAGAATTGTTAAACACCTGTACTTTCTTAGGAATATATCCCCTCTCATTCCTTGGAACAATGGATATCTTTAATTTATGTAATTTCTCATAAAATTCAGGATATTCAACAGCAATCTCCTGACCTTTCTTAGGCGACTTCCAAGCCTTTTGTGCATATCCTCCATATCCTAATATAGCCCCAAACATCCCCAGAAGGGCCACTTTATGAATCTGGCTATATGTAAAATAAAAATATGCATTAACCTCAGGCTTTTTGAAAAATGCTGTCCTTCCACTAAGTGTAAATTTAACTGCCTCCATATATTACACCTCTTTTAATGTGATTATATTAAAGACCTTCTCTCCTTCAATACCTGATATAATATTAGTTGTATATGGATTATAATATATCTCTACAGATTTAACTCTATCCTTAACCTCATTAATAATATTGGCAACGCCACTAACATCTATAGTATTGAGCTTGTCTCCCTTTTCAAATGTAATATATTCAGTAAGATTTGGAAGATACATATCCGGCTCTGTTTCTACAAAAAGCGCAAACTCATTTTCACAGCCTTCCTTTGCATTAGTAGCATATGCTGTCGCTGATACAAGAGCTGTTCTTTTGAAGTTCTGATAATCATCTTCTGTGTATCCGTCTGTCACTCCCAATTTAACAAATTCGTTATATACCATAGGATTTATTACAAATGGATAGAAATAATGTGCTTCATCACTTGTTATTTTAGTTCCAAGTGTAGAATTTTTAGCTTCTGTATTTTTTTCTTTATCTTTGCTTCCATCCCTGAATGGTGAAAGAATCTGTTGTTCCTCTGCGCTGGAATCCTCATACTTATTAAAGCCCTGTCCAAACTGAACTGCTCCTGTTATTGAAAAGTTATTGTTTGCTTCAGCAAATGTAGCTCCAAAATTCTTTACATCTACCGCTGACATAATATTAGTAAGTACTTCTTTAGAATCCTTAGTATTCTTCAAATCTTCAACACCAAATACATCTTCATACCTTTCCTTTAATGTTCTAGGCACTAAAGAACCATCTGACTTAGAAAATTGCATGGTCTTAATATATAAAACCTTTTTTCCTTCATCTTTCCACATCTTTTTCATAGGATATTTTAAAGCCTTATCGCTTCCATATATATCACCGTTCTGTGTACTTTTTGGAAATCCTGTAAAATCTGCATTCCAATTTGCCATTATAGATGAAATTCCTAACACTCCATAAACTCTCTTATTCATATTAATCCTCCTCTTTATTGGTTGAACCATATATTAAATTATTGCTCATATATCCGGCTATAATCTCTTCGCTCTTTATTTTACCTTTAAGCTTGTATGAAGAAATCATAGAATATATATTTCTAAATCTATAATTATTTACATCTATTATATAATTATATCGTAAAAAATACTGTTTCAACTTTTTCTGTAATATTTCATTATTATGTGAATTAAAAAACGGATTAGCTAATGAATTTTTCTTATCTTTAGATTTACTCAATGATATAAAATAATATACCAGCTGGCCTACCGCATAGAAATATTCTTCATCACTTTCTAATTCATTGCATTGGTTTTTCTGAGAAATCTTATCACTAAGACTTTCTCTAACACTCTTATAGTCATTTATATTTTTATCTTCCATACTATCACCTCCAAAAAATTCTTCCATTGACTTCATAAAATTAAACTGTTTTACAGCCTTATTAAGGTAACCATTTCTAATAGACCCCTTTACGGTATTAATACATACTTTATTAAGCAATGTCGATATTCCTTCTTTTTGCCCTTTATAAAGCCATGCAAATATTGCATCCCTGGACATCATAATGTTCTCCCTTAAATCGGGGTTTACATTAATCTCTTCTGTAAAAAAGTTTCTTGCTAAACAATTAGAAAAAATAATCTCATCTAATACGGCAAGCACCTGATTTTTGTTGACATATTCTCTATATATCTCTTCATCTTTTCCGGAATTCAGAACATCCTTATAGTGAAAATGTTTCTTAAGATTATATTTATAGTCAACTATTGTATCCTGATGCTGTATAGACAATTCTTTTCCTTTTTGAATTTGCAGGAAAAATCCTGAAAAATCTCCGGATATAAACTTTCCGGATTCCATAGGAATTATTTCACCTTCATCACTATCAAAAAATATGTTGGAATATCCATAATTAGCCTCATTCATAAGATAATCAAAAAACTTTCTCTGCTTTACAGCTTCATCCGGTGTTATCAGATATGGCACAACATTTTTTCTTGTCTTATGCTCCATATGAGGTTTCTTGACATTAAGTGCAAGATTATCATTAGGCAATCCATAAGTTTCACCATTAATAACTATGTTGTAGTCATTTTTATTATAAATTTTAGTCATCAGATAACGCTTTTCTTCATTAATATATAATTCCTTATCATATTCAAAGAAAATTTTGAGATAATTCTTACCTGAAAGTTCTATTCCCAAACTCTCTAAATTAAAAATATGTTTCTTAATCCACTCTCTCGAATTTTCGAGCTTTTCCTGATTAACTTCACCGACTATTGAAAAAATGTAATCATACATATTGTAATCTTTCGCATTTTTGTATTTTGAACGCGGATCTTTTAAGACGTTAAAATATCTGTCAACAGCCTCCATATCAAGCTTTCCATTAGTTAAGCTCTCCTGCTTAATCCAAAAAGACAAATAATTATTGGAATGAATTACTTTCTTTGGATCCTGTGGCTTGTCCATGCTTACCAATCTGCTATGATAATCATAAAATACGATATCTTCATACTGATCATCTGCTTCCGGAAAATTATGTAGTTTATCAAGCTCTACCTTTTTTTGTTTTTTGTCAAACTTTATTAAACACTTGGCTATACTTCCATCTCTCTTAACTACAATATAATCGCCATCGGCCGGTATATAATTATCCAATATCAGCTTGTCAGCATCCCCATACTCATCCTCTACAGCATCCATCTTCTTTTGAAATATTTCGATACAGTCTTTTAACAATTTATCACCTCCCTACATCCATGTGTAATTGCAGTATCCAGCGCCTCTGCTATTGCATTCGCAAATTCCTGCACCAACCAAGAAATACGCCAGTTCCTGTGCATTTTCATTGTCAGCTATCTTTAAACTTAACTTATCCCCTAATAAAACTACCCCTTTACAAGGAAATTTTATAGGTTTCCTGTTAAGCAGCCTGATTTCGCTGTAAAATTCAAAATCTTCATTCATTTTCTCTCCGGTAAATGAATTATATTTCTTTACTGCATTTGCAAACAGGCGTTTTTCGTATTCCTCAAACGATGCAACACTCTTCCAGTAACCTTTAGAATATTTTTGAATGGCCGGAGTCAACGAATGCAGTTCACTAATAAGCTTACGAGGAACAATATTAATATCCATTGTCAACCCTTTCATTTTATCAGTATGATGGTCAGCCAAGGCCTTTGACATATAAGCTGCCAGTTCAGGATTAACTGTTCTGATTGTAATTGTGTAAATATTATCTTTCTTATATATTCCATCTTTTTCAATCGGATACATTCCACAGAAGCAGAGCAGCTTATATTCATTGCTCTCATGAAAATCAAGCCACTTTTCATCAAGTGCTAATGCCGAATCTATATATTCTGACTCTGATTGTAGTACATCGTCCCATAATATATCCTTAAGCAGATACACCTTCAGTCTTAACTGATATGTTTTTATTTCCATATTATCGCCCTCCTTTCTTTTCAATACTATATTATGATTTATAATATATCCTATATATACTACTTTCTTATTTAAAAAGCAATATATTTTTTATTCTTTTTTTAATTAAAATGTGTTATTCTTTTTATAACTTTTAAACATCAACATATTGATGTCTTGAAACATACTTTATTATGTTTTATAAAATTATTTTAAACCTTAACATGAGATGTAAATTAATTTATCTCTTAACTAAAACCTGTAGTTACATTATTAAATACATAGCCGAATGCAAAATAAATTAATTCTACTTTTAACGCATGATGAAAATTCAACTTTTATTACGATAACTATACTTGTATTTTAAAATATTTTCCATTTCTTCTCAATCTAAATATTTCGACAAAATTCGACAATAATGGAAATCATCTTTTTACCTGATAAAAAATGCTTAATAAAAAGAAGGACTTTCATGATTACAAATTTTCTTAGCTGCCTTTTATTTTATACTTAAATAGGAGGTACATTCTTTCTTAGAATATAAGAAACAACGAGAGTTGAACTCGTCTTTCCACCGTGACAAGAGATAGTACGCACTCTCTTATATAGCCGGAACACTATGAAAAATAGTCGCACACGCTACCCCTCTTATATATCAAGAACTTACCTCTCTCCAAAATAAATGTACTATATACAATTTTTCAAAATTAAAATTGGGATTTATATTATACTGGAAGCTCCTGCTTTTAGAATGCTGTCAACGATGATATTAATATGTCTTATGTTAACTTTTATAGGTATTAGAGCTAAGCAACTGTGGAAATTCGGGGTTCTATACATCTTATGTTAAAGTTTATCCTTGCTGTCTTTGTCGCATAGTCTGTTATTTCTACGTTTCAATACATCTAATGTTAAAGTTTATCACTTACCTACGCTATATACGTGTGTTTTCTTCGGGTGTTTCAATACATCTCATGTTAAAGTTTATCTTAATGACGTTCCGCATGTATCTACTCTAGCTGAGTTTCAATACATCTCATGTTAAAGTTTATCAGACGGAAAACTATATTTTCAGCCACAGATGATAAAGTTTCAATACATCTCATGTTAAAGTTTATCCCTTTTCATTCGCTTGCATAGATACCATAGCACCGATGTTTCAATACATCTCATGTTAAAGTTTATCCGTGATTAATAGTTACATTGTAAATGGTAATCATGTTTCAATACATCTCATGTTAAAGTTTATCAAAATAATACTCAACTGCCACTTTGTGTTTAAACGTTTCAATACATCTCATGTTAAAGTTTATCTCACGTGTCAAAATATCACCTCTTTAAAAAAAGGGGTTTCAATACATCTCATGTTAAAGTTTATCGATATTGCATTTGAAATCGGTGGAATCAAAGGAAGTTTCAATACATCTCATGTTAAAGTTTATCCTCATCCGATATTGCCAGTAGAAAGATTGGTAAACATGTTTCAATACATCTCATGTTAAAGTTTATCAAACAATAACAATCAGTCTTGAAAGATACAATACTTGTTTCAATACATCTCATGTTAAAGTTTATCAGGTCTGCTAAAGTTGCTGATTTTGATTTATCCTCGTTTCAATACATCTCATGTTAAAGTTTATCGGGAGAATTATGAAAACAACAAAAAAAATAACACTGTTTCAATACATCTCATGTTAAAGTTTATCTGAAGTCATATACAATATATGATAGATACACAGTTTCAATACATCTCATGTTAAAGTTTATCTTAAGCAAGCTGGTACAAATAAAGGTACATTTACCAGTTTCAATACATCTCATGTTAAAGTTTATCAGCCAAGAGCTTTTCTAATACCCCATGTTATAGCCAGTTTCAATACATCTCATGTTAAAGTTTATCTTACACCCACTAGGTCGTCAGCTTTTCCATTATTTGTTTCAATACATCTCATGTTAAAGTTTATCTTGGCTGTGTATCTTCTACAAATACAACCGCATTGTTTCAATACATCTCATGTTAAAGTTTATCTGTTATTGAGTAGTTGGTGCTTTCTCTATGTTCTCGTTTCAATACATCTCATGTTAAAGTTTATCTAATACCGCAAAGTTAGATGTAATAAAACAAGCAGAGTTTCAATACATCTCATGTTAAAGTTTATCAGAGTTTGGAGAAATCCGAACCATTACTAAAGATAAGTTTCAATACATCTCATGTTAAAGTTTATCGCGAAGTCACAGCAAAAAGGTTGAGAAAAGCACTGTTTCAATACATCTCATGTTAAAGTTTATCCCATAGAAATACCCAGTTTACTAGCAAAAGCACTCGTTTCAATACATCTCATGTTAAAGTTTATCCCACACATAGCGGACTGAAGCTGAAGCTGATTGACTGTTTCAATACATCTCATGTTAAAGTTTATCGTTTAAATCTAACGCAAGATTAATTGACGGATTTGCGTTTCAATACATCTCATGTTAAAGTTTATCATAGCAAACTCATAAGCCTGCTTATTAAGTTGCTTCGTTTCAATACATCTCATGTTAAAGTTTATCCTAAGTGTAATGTCATCTGCAATGGCTTCAATGGCGTTTCAATACATCTCATGTTAAAGTTTATCTATCCTCAATCTTGCAAAGGTAAGCATTAAGTCCATGTTTCAATACATCTCATGTTAAAGTTTATCAGCTGTTCGTCACTTGTAGTAGTATGCCAAAATTTCGTTTCAATACATCTCATGTTAAAGTTTATCGCTGTTCGTCACTTGTAGTTGTATGCCAAAACTATAAAGTTATACTTAAGTATGTACAATAAATATTAAATAAGAATGTACAAATGT
>ERZ1106969.2006-NODE-2006-length-11726-cov-2.846971_pt1 | contig 11726 bp, 9 predicted proteins | sample MGYA00403685_ERZ1106969 | MGnify/ENA primary metagenome ERZ1106969 (study PRJEB35170, sample SAMEA104062416) | human gut metagenome | biome: human gut; feature: human-associated habitat; material: faeces | place: Denmark | collected 2012-05-18 ... | reverse complement strand
TGTGCACACTTTTTCTAGGTGGAATGATATACTAATAATCGTAAACCCCAATACATTATATAGTTTTTGCTACACCCCATAAGTAACAAAAATACCTTCTCCAAAAAGGACAGCGTTCGGAAGCTGTCCTTTTTATTTTGCGTAGAGGCAACGAGCCATGTGGTAACATTTATGCCCACATATGGCCGACTGACTAGAAACGTGAGAATTGCAAAGGATGCTTTTCATCGTTTTGCGCAAAGGTAACAAATCAAGTAGTTAACATCTAGCTCTATGAGAAAAAATTCTCATAGAGCTTCTTTTATACATAAATTAAATAAAAGACTTCTCTTTAAAAAGCAAAAAATATCAAAATGTATAAAATTTCCAATTTATGTGAAAAATGATTGTGAAAAGAAATAGACTATTATAAAATAGAAGGAAAGAAGTATTGTAGATAATATAAGAAGAAAAAGTAGGAGAGATGGATAGAATGGATATGGATTTTTCGTTTAGTGAATTAAATCAAAGTCAAAAAGTGCAACTGTATACAACCAGTATAAAACCAATGCTTAATGATTTAGCCCTTTTTTCTGATGGTTCTATCAGTTATCGTATCCCACAGGAACCTTCTATTGATGAAGATGTGCGTGTTCGTATACGGACAGAAAGAGAGAATGTGGAAACTGTTTTTCTTATTTATAAAAATGAAGGAATGGAACATAAAATCAAGGCCTCAAAAGTGGAATACGATCGCCTCTTTGATTACTATGAAGCTGTGATTCCAAGGAGTGAACATCAGACAGAGTATTATTTTGAAATCCATGCAGGGATGGCAACCTGTTATTATAACCGTCGTGGTGTTATGGATGAGCCTATGGATTATTATAATTTTCGGATTTCCCCTGGCTATCATACTCCAGACTGGGCAAAAGGGGCTGTTATGTATCAGATCTATGTGGATCGGTTTTATAATGGCGATAGTACCAATGATGTAGAAGATAGAGAGTATTTTTACATTGGAGATTATAGTGTAAGGGTAAAGGATTGGAACAAATATCCTGCCTCTATGGGAGTGCGTGAGTTTTATGGCGGAGATTTAAAAGGAGTTATGGAAAAGCTAGATTATTTAAGAGATCTTGGCGTAGAAGTTTTATACTTAAATCCTATTTTTGTATCTCCATCCAATCATAAATATGATATTCAAGACTATGATTATGTGGATCCTCATTATGGAGTCATTGTTACAAAAGAAGGAGACTGCCTTCCTGATTGGGAGAAAGATAATACAAAAGCGACAAAATATATTGCTCGTGTCACAAAAAAAGAAAATTTAGAGGCTAGTAATGCCTTTTTTATAAAGCTTGTAGAGGAAATTCATAAACGAGGAATGAGAATTATTTTGGATGGTGTGTTCAATCACTGTGGTTCTTTTAATAAATGGATTGATAGGGAGCGTATCTATGAGCGGCAAGAAGGCTATGAAAAAGGCGCTTATGTAGATGAAAACAGTCCTTATCGAGATTTCTTCCAGTTTTTCAATGAGAATGCATGGCCTTATAATTCTTCTTATGATGGATGGTGGGGGCATGATAAGTTACCAAAATTAAATTATGAAGCATCAGATATGCTTTATCAATATATTATGGATATTGCAAAAAAATGGGTGTCTCCACCTTATAATGTGGATGGCTGGCGTCTTGATGTAGCGGCAGATCTTGGACATTCAGGAGAATTTAACCATAAGTTTTGGAGAGATTTTCGAAAGACTGTAAAAGAGGCAAATCCCGATGCTATTATATTAGCAGAACATTATGGAGATGCAGCTTCTTGGTTACAAGGCGATCAATGGGACACGGTTATGAATTATGATGCGTTTATGGAGCCCATTTCTTGGTTTTTAACAGGGATGGAAAAGCATAGCGATGAATATCGAGAAGATTTAAAAAATAATTATGATTCTTTCCAAGGGGCTATGACCCATCATATGTCAAGATTTCATACTCAGTCATTGGAAGTGGCAATGAATGAGCTATCAAACCACGATCATTCCAGATTTTTGACGAGAACCAATGGAAGAGTGGGAAGAACACAAACCGTTGGGCCAGAATCTGCAAGTGAGGGAATTCATAAAGGCATTTTTAAAGAGGCCGTTGTGATGCAGATGACGTGGGTTGGAGCGCCTACCATTTATTATGGCGATGAAGCAGGGGTTTGTGGCTGGACGGATCCCGATAACCGTAGAACGTATCCTTGGGGACAAGAAGATCAAGAATTAATTGCTTTTCACCGTGATATGATACGGATTCATAAATCGTCAAAAGCATGGAAACGAGGTTCTTTAAAGTTACTTTATGGAGAGTATGGAATTATTGTCTATAGCCGTTTTTTAGGAGAAGAAAAATATATCGTTATTATTAATAATCATTTTGAAGAAAAAGATGTAAGAGTGCCTGTTTGGCAGATTGGTGTTTTAGAGGAATATCAATTAGAGCGAATGATTGTAACAACAGAAGAATCTTACTCTATGGAAGAAGAGACATATGATGTCTACTCTGGTGAAGTTGTAATTAAAATGCTTCCAGTCAGTGCCTGTATTTTAAAGGCAGAAAAGAAAAAGGGTAGAAAAGCAATATAAGTGATAGGCATTAATAATAAAAGTCATAGTAAACCTCCTTTTCGATCTGTTTTTACTTATAATAATTTCATGGTGTAAGAAAGAAAAAACCATAAAATAAAAATAATCTTGTAGGAATCATGATTTCATTCATGGTGTTCTAATCCTACAAGGTTATTTTTCTTTTGTCACGTCCTTCTTACTATTGGTAAAGACATCTGGATTTGTGTTCACAGACATTACAATCTTTATCACAATAAATTTTAGTATATTACAGTAAAAGAGAGAAGAAATATTGCGTGCTTTTTGTGTGTATGTTATGATGATTATAAGATAAGGTGAGGTGAGTGTTTGATGTCAGTAACAATACAACAAATTGCTGATGCGGTAGGAGTATCAAGAGGAACCGTAGACAGGGCTTTAAATAATAGAGGAAGAATCAATCCAGAAATAGAGGAGAAAATTAAAAAAATAGCAAAAGAGATGGGATATGTAAAGAAAGAGAGGAGGAAGAGAAAACAAACCGATACAATTAAGATTGGAGTGATCACACAACTAGCAAATTCTCCTTTTATGGTGGAAGTAAATCGGGGAATTGCGCGTGCAAAAGATGAGATACAATATCGAGGAGTTGAAGTGATCTTAAAAGAAAGTAACTATGTTGATGAGGAAGAACAATTACAAGCGATACAAGAATTATTAGAATTAGGGATACAGGGACTAGCCATTATGCCTGTTGAATGTGAACGCGTGCGCATGAAATTAAATGAAGTCATAGAACAAGAAGGGATTCCTGTTGTGACATTTAATTCGGATATTGTGGGAACAAAGAGATGTTGTTTTGTAGGAATGGATAACCGAAAAAGCGGGCGAACAGCGGTTGGATTATTTGGCATGTTAATGAATGGAAGTGGAAAAATTTTAGTGATCACTGGATATTTCAGTAACCATGTTGATAATCAGCGTGTAGATGGTTTTATAGAAGAGATGAAAAGCTCCTATCCACAAATGGAAATTGTAGGAGTGCATGGTAGTTTTGATGAAACACAAGAAGTTGAGAAGATTATAAAGAGAGTGCTTAAGGATACGGCAGGTATTGAAGGAATTCTTGTTGTTTCAGGAGGACAAACAGGAGTGAAAAAAGCTTTTGAATCGTTAAAGTTAGAGCAACGCCCATATGTTATTATTTATGATCAAACACCTGAAAATGAACAATTATTAAGAGAGGATATTGTTGATTTTTTGATTGATCAAAATGGTTATATACAAGGATATCGTCCTCCACATATTTTAGCAGATATACTACTAAAAGGAGAAAAAGTAGAAGAGGAATATTTGTTTACAGATATTAATATTAAAACAAAGTACAATCTATAGAGAGTTTGAAATAAGAACTGGACAGCATTATTGGAAAATAGAATACGAAAGAGAATATCAAGAAAATATAACAAAGGATTGATATTCTTTTTTTTTGCGTGCTTTGCGTTCAAAAAGCGTGGTTTCTTGGTTGATTTGTCTGAAAATAGAGTGGTAAAATTGTGCAAAATATAAAAAATGCAAAACAAAAAGCTAAAATGTTTGATATAATTGCGTGCATATGATAAAATAGTATAAAACAAACACGCAAAAGCACACATTGGAGGTGGCGGTTATGAAGTATATAGAATTTGACAAAGATAGAGAGTTTGATCTGATCTTGTTAGGAAGGGTTGCAATTGATTTTAATCCAGCCTATAACGACCAAGTAAAGGAAGAGTTTAAACCGTTAAAAGATGTACATATGTTTGAGAAGTTTGTAGGTGGTTCTCCTGCTAACATTGCCGTAGGGGTGACGAAACATGGGTTAAAGGCTGGTTTTATTGGAAAAGTTTCTGATGATCAATTTGGAGATTATGTTGTAGAGTATTTTGATAAGCAAGGAATTGATACAACACATATCACTCGATGCACCAATGGAGAAAGTTTAGGGCTTACCTTTACAGAGATGCTTTCTGCATCTGAAAGCCATATTTTAATGTACCGAAATGGCATTGCTGATTTACAGCTTCATGTAGATGATGTGGAAGAATCTTATATTAAGAAGGCAAAGGCAATTTTAATTTCTGGAACAGCTTTAGCACAAAGCCCTTCCAGAGAAGCAGCGATTAAAGCAGTCTTGTTGGCAAAAAGAAATGGTACAAAAATCATTTTTGATGTGGATTATAGAGAATATAACTGGAAGAATCCAGATGAGATTTCTATTTACTACTCTATGGTAGCAAAAGAAGCAGATATTATTATGGGGTCAAGAGAAGAATTCGATTTAACCGAACGTTTGATCAAAAAAGGTATGACAGATGAAGAAAGTGCAAAATATTGGCAAGGGTGTAATGCTAAAATTGTGCTGATAAAGCATGGCATGGAAGGTTCAAATGCCTATACATTTGATGGAGAGAAGTTTGGTGTAAAGCCATTCCCAGTGAAAGCAAGAAAAGGGTTTGGTGGTGGAGATGGATATGCTTCAGGTTTTTTATATGGATTATATCAAGGTTGGGAAATGACAGAATGTCTGGAGTTTGCTTCTGCGGAAGCCTCTATGATGGTAAGAAGTAACAATTGTTCCGATTCTCTTCCAATGCCAGAAGAGGTTCATGAATTTATAAAAGAAACAAAAGAACAGTATGGGGAAATGATAGTAAATCTATGAAAGGATAAGAATGATGGAGAGAAAGATAAGAATGACAGTGGCACAGGCCATTGTGAAATTTTTAGATAATCAGTATGTCGTGCTGGACGGGGTGGAAACGAAGTTTGTAGAAGGATTTTTTACTATTTTTGGTCACGGCATTGCCGTTGGTTTAGGAGAGGCACTGGATAGCAATCCAGGAAATTTAAAAGTTCTTCAAGGAAGAAATGAACAAGGAATGTGCCATACAGCCATTGCTTTTGCAAAACAAAATAATCGAAGAAAGATTATTCCTTGTGCTTCCTCTATTGGACCAGGGGCAGCCAATATGGTAACAGCTTGTGCAACGGCAACAGTAAACAATATTCCATTGTTAGTATTTCCAGCGGATACATTTGCATCAAGACAGCCTGATCCTGTGCTTCAACAGTTAGAGCAGAGCAATAGTCTTGCAACGACAACAAATGATGCATTTAAGCCAGTGTGCAAATATTGGGATCGCATTACAAGACCAGAGATGATTATGACAGCCTTGATCCATGCTATGAGAGTGTTAACCGATCCAGCGGAAACAGGAGCTTGTTGTATCGCCTTATGTCAAGATGTGGAAGGGGAATCCTATGATTTCCCAGAGTATTTCTTCAAGAAACGAGTCCATAGAATTACAAGACCGATGGCAGTGGAAGAAGAATTAGAAGACGTGATCGAATGTATTGAAAAAGCGAAGAAGCCATTGGTTATTGTTGGTGGAGGAGTCCGTTATTCTGAAGCGGGAGAGAGCGTAGAAGCTTTTTGTGAAGCGTTTAAAATTCCTTTTGGGGAAACACAAGCAGGAAAAAGTGCTTGTAAGTCAAGCAATCCGTATTGCTTAGGGGGAATTGGGGTAACAGGAACTTACGCTTCTAATATTATTGCAAAAGATGCCGATTTAGTCATTTCCATCGGTTCTAGAATGTCAGATTTTACAACGAGTTCAAAACACTTGTTCCAAAGAGAAGATGTAACTTTTGTATCCATTAATAATTGTAGATTTCATGCCTATAAAATGGATGCGATAAAAGCAGTAGGAGATGCCAAAGTAATTGTGGAGGCTCTTACAAAACGATTAAGAGAACGAAATTATTGTTCCTCTTATAAGGATGAAATAAAAGATGCAAAAGAAGCATGGGATAAAGAGTTAGAATATTTATCAAATATCGAATATACAGGAGAAGATTTCGAACCATTGATTAAAGCGAGAGATATGAGAACGATTCCAGAATATGTGGCATTGACAGGGGGAACATTAACACAGACAGCAGCCCTTGCTTTAATCAATAAAACAATTGATGAAAATGCTACGATTATTACGGCTGGAGGTTCTTTGCCAAGTTGTATGCAACGCATGTGGCGAACGGATAAACGAGGAGGGTACCATGCAGAATACGGATATTCTTGTATGGGATATGAAGTTGCAGCAACATTGGGTGTAAAATTGGCAGAACCAGAGCATGAAGTATATTGTGTCGTAGGAGATTCTAGTTTCCAAATGCTTCACAGCGAAATTATGACAATTGTACAAGAAAAGCAAAAAGTGAATATATTGGTCTTTGATAACTGCGGTTTTGGCTGTATCAACAACTTGGAAATGAACCATGGAATTGGAAGTATTGCAACAGAATTTAGATATACCGATGGCAAAAAGCCAACAGGGGATTTGATCTTTGTGGACTATGCAAAAGTAGGAGAAGGATACGGATTAAAGACGTATACATGTAAAACAATTGTTGAGTTAAAAGAAGCGTTAGAAGATGCCAAGAAACAAACGAAGGCTTGTCTCTTTGATTTGAAAGTACTTCCAAAAACCATGACAGATGGATATGAATCATGGTGGAACGTCGGAATTGCAACAACATCCAATAATGAAAATGTGCAAAAGGCGTCTGAATTCGTGTTACTTGGACGTAAAGAATCTAGGTCTTATTAAGAGAGGAGGTTATATAATGGGGAAAAAATTTGGCTATCCACAATTTGATACCAGTGGAGAAAAGATTTTAACAACCTATGATAACGAATATCAAGAGATGATGATGGATATTCGTGTCTATCGAATGAAAGAAGGAGAGGTAAGAGAGTTTTTTAAGGAAGAAGAGGAAATGGCAGTTCTTTTATTAGAAGGAGAAATCACCTATTCTTTTGAAGGAAAAGAGCAAGTTGCCAGCCGAGAAAATGTATTTGTGGAAGGTCCTTGGTGTGTGCATGTTTGTCGCAATAAGGCAGTGAAAGTGGTAGCAAAAAAAGATGCAGAGATTTTAGTTCAATGCACAAAAAATAAAAAAGAGTTTGAGAGTAAGTGCTACCGTCCAGAAGATGCGCCATGGAGCTATGTCTGTGTTGGCAAATTTGGAAATGTAGCAAAGAGAAGAGTCAATACGATTTTTGACCACAGCATTGCACCTGATTCCAACATGGTGTTAGGAGAAGTGTTAAACGATAAGGGGAATTGGTCAGGATATCTTCCACATAGACATCCACAGCCAGAAACTTATTATTTTAAATTTGATCGCCCAGAGGGGTTTGGAGCGAGCTTTGTAGGAGACAGCGTATTTAAAAGTGTTGATGGAAGTTTTTCCGCAATTCCTGGTGGAGAACTTCACCCACAGGCAGTTGCGCCAGGGTTTCAGATGTATACTTGCTGGATGATTCGTCATTTAGAAGGTAATCCTTGGTTGCAGACCGATCGGTGTGAAGACGAGAGATATGTATGGTTACACGATGAATAAAAATTATGGGTAGCAAAAATTAAAAATATAAAAAATGTTGAAGGGCGGGAAACAAAATGCAAGCAGCGCAAGAAACAAGGCAAGTATCACAAGGAGCCGTGAAAAAAGATCGACTTTCATGGACTGTTCGACTTTCCTATGCAAGTGGGGATGTAGGTTGCAATATTGTATTTGGAATGATCGGAACGTTATTAACTTTATTTTATACCGACTATGTAGGAATTGCACCAGCGACAGTCGGATTGGTTATGCTCATATCAAGGTGTTTTGATGGAGTATCGGATCTCGTCATGGGAGTCATCGTAGAAAGAACTAACTCAAAATGGGGGAAATCAAGACCGTGGTTGCTCTGGATGAGCGTACCGTTTGCGATTTCGGCAGTTCTGTTATTTACAGTGCCACATACGACACCCATGTTACAATTTCTTTATTTATTCGTTGTTTATAATTTCTGTACGACCATTTGTTATACGGCGATCAACTTGCCTTATGGAAGTCTTTCTGCCATGATGACAAGACTTTCTTCCGAGAGAGATATTTTGAGCATTATGAGAATGGGGTTATCTCCAATTGGAAAAATTATAGCTGCAACGTTTACATTACCACTTGTTAAGTTAGCAGGTGACAATCAGATGGCATGGATTAAAGTCATGTCTATGTGGGCAATTCTTGCACTTATCTTACTGTTGTTCTGTTTTGCAAAATGTGAAGAAACGGTAAAAGTTGGGGCAAAACAAAGAGAAGAAAAAGTTCCAGTTAAAAAGTTGTTTCAAGTGTTATTTAAGAATCAATATTTCTGGGCAGTTATGATTCTATGGACAGCACAAAGCGTATCCTTTACGATAACAGGAACAATCCTTCCATACTATTGTAAATACATTTTTAACAATGATACATGGATGTATAGCACACTTTTCTTAATCGAGACTTTGACATTAGTAGCAGGAATTTTCATTTGCACACCATTAGTTCAAAAGTTTGGAAAGAGAAATATTGCCTATGTTGGAGGATTTATTGCCTTATTCGGACAGATACTCTTTTGGTTGAATCCTTACAGTTTCTCTTTTATGGTTATGAGCTGTGTCATGCGTTCTATCGGATTAGCACCACTCAATGCGGTTGTATTCAGTATGGTTGGTGATGTTGTAGAGTTTGGACAATGGAAAACACACGTTAGACAAGAGAGTTTAATTTTTGCAGGTGGTTCTATTGGAACAAAAGTGGGAGCAGGATTTGCTTCAGCCATTATTACAGGACTTCTTGATAAATCAGGTTACATAAGTTCCGCAGTCGGAGTGACAACACAGCCAACGGCAACATTACATATGATTGTGACACTTTATAAAATAGCCCCAATTATTATTGCAGCTGTCGTAATTATTACTTTATTCCGATATCGTTTAGATAAAATGTATCCAAATATTATGAAAGAGTTAATTGAGCGTGAATCAAGAGGTGAATTATAAAAATGAGAGAACATACATTAATTACGATTAGCCGTCAGTATGGAAGTGCTGGAAAAGAAGCAGCGGAACATTTAGCAAGAAAAATGAAGGTACGATGTTATGATCGACAAATTCTTTATTTAGCAGCAGATAAATTGGGAAAATCGGATTTGGATATTGAGACAATCTTAGAAATATCCTATAAAAAACCAAAAGAGAATATTGGATCGATTTTTGAAAGTATCGGTTCTCTAGGGCTTGATACGATTCCATCTTATAACGAGATGTATAAAGAACAAGCGAAAGTAATCCGTGAAATCGCAAAAAAAGAGAGCGCTGTTTTTGTAGGACGATGTGCAGATGCCATTTTAAAAGATTTTCCAGAATGTTATCGATTTTTCGTCTATGCGGAAGATGAGTTTCGAGAACAAAGAGCAAAAGAATTTTATGACAATCTGTCATTAAAAGAATTGGAAAAAGAAGATAAGATGAGAGAACGGTATTACAACTATTATACGGGACAAAAATGGGGAGATCCAAATAATTACGATCTCATGATCAATGCGAGTCAATTGTCTCCTGAAAAAATAGCGGAGCTAATATGGAAGTATGTAGAGTTTAGACAAAATCAATAAATCAGTACAAAGAGAAAGTGAGGAAATGAAAATGAAAAAAGTAAGAATTGGTATCGCAGGGTTAGGAAGATTAGGAAAAATTCATGCAAATAATATCGCATTTAAAATCCCAAATGCAGAATTAGTAGCAGCTTGTTCTATCGTGCCAGCAGAATTAGAGTATGCAAAGGAAACACTTGGTGTGCAAAATGTATACTCTGATTATAGAGAAATGTTAAAACAAGAAGATCTTGATGCTGTAGCAATCGTTACAACAAGTGGAGAGCACTGCTGGCAGATCGCAGAAGCACTTGATGCTGGAAAACACGTATTCTCAGATAAACCATTAGGAGTAACAGTAGAAGAATGTAAAATGGCAGAAGCAGCGGTAGAACGCCATCCAGAATTAGCTTTCTTCTTAGGATTTATGCGCCGTTTCGACCCATCTTATGCTTATGCAAAGAAGAAAATCGAAGAAGGTGCTATCGGAACTCCTTATATGGTAAAAGCAACTGGAATCGATCCAGAAGCATTAGTAGAAGGTGCCATTAAATTCGCAGCTACAAGCGGTGGAATTTTCATCGACATGGCAATTCATGATATCGATTTAATGAGATGGTTCTTAAATTCTGATCCTGTAGAAGTTTATGCTGCTGGAGCTACTTTCAAACATCCAGAATTTAAAGAGGCAGGGGATGATGAAACAGGTGTAGCAATGTATCGTTGTGAAAATGGAGCATTAGGATTTGTTCATGTAGGACGTACAGCAGCTCATGGATATCATGTAGAAACAGAAGTGATTGGTACCGAAGGTTCTTTGAGAATCAGCCCAGTTCCAGAAAAGAACTTATGCATGATCTATGATAAAAACGGAGCAGTTGTAGAATGTGTAAGCGGATTTCCAGAAAGATTTGCAGAATCTTATTTATTAGAAATGCAAGAGTTTGTCGATTGTATAGCATCTGGAAGAAAACCAGAAGTAACTGTTTATGATGGAACAAAATCTACACAGATTGGTTTTGCAACAACAAAAGCATGGAAAGAAGGTGGAATTGTAAAAATCGAGTATTAAATAAAAGGGGTGTAAAGTAAAAAATAAAAGGAGATAGGTATTATGCTAGATAAAAATAAAGTAAAATTAGGAATTGCACCAATTGCATGGACAAATGATGATTTACCAGATTTAGGAAAAGAAAATACATTTGAACAATGTGTCAGCGAAATGGCATTAGCTGGATTCACTGGTTCCGAAGTAGGAAATAAATATCCAAAGGATACAAAAGTGCTAAAAAAAGCGTTAGAGCTTCGAGGACTTTGTATTTGTAATCAATGGTTTTCCTCCTTTTTAATTACACAACCTTTTGAAGAAGTGGAAAAAGCATTTCGGGAACAACTTGCTTTTCTAAAAGAGATGGGTTCTAAGATTATCGGAGTTTCTGAACAAAGCCATAGTATCCAAGGAATACAAGATGCGCCTATCTTTGGGGAAAAATATGTGATGAATGACGAAGAATGGGAAACATTATGCATAGGTCTTAATAAGCTGGGAAAAATCGCAAAAGAAGAGTATGGAATCACATTGACATTTCACCATCATATGGGAACTGTTGTACAAAATGCAGATGAAGTAGAACGCATGATGGA
>ERZ1106969.2005-NODE-2005-length-11727-cov-5.793866_pt1 | contig 11727 bp, 9 predicted proteins | sample MGYA00403685_ERZ1106969 | MGnify/ENA primary metagenome ERZ1106969 (study PRJEB35170, sample SAMEA104062416) | human gut metagenome | biome: human gut; feature: human-associated habitat; material: faeces | place: Denmark | collected 2012-05-18 ... | reverse complement strand
TCATGGAGCCGAGGAACATCGGCATATCCGCGCCGACGATAACGCCCATGGTGGTAATCGCGCCGACTACGCCGCCACGCTCGCCGCCAACCAGCTTACCGCCGGTATAACCGATCAGCAGCGGCAGCAGATAGGTGATCATCGGACCGACCAGCTTCGCCAGCGTTTCGTTCGGTAACCATCCTGTCGGAATGAATAGTGCGGTGATAATACCCCACGCGATAAACGCGCCGATATTTGGCATCACCATATTGCTGAGGAAACGACCAAAGCTTTGCACTTTGATCTTGATATCGGATGACATAAAACACCCCTTCTTCTGTTTTTGCTATCGGCAGGCTGAAAGCCCGAGGCTTGTTGTTAATAAGGCGGCAGAGGTAGCCGGGCCCTGAGTGATAGTGCGAAATCTGGCACTGAATCGTTAAGCTGTCCAGTCGATGGATTTTTATGTGACTTGTATCACATGAATATAGGGCGGCGAGGGTCTTTTGTAGTGATCTTCGTCACAAAATGGGTGTGTAAAAAAACAACAGACCCGGTTTTAAGGGGGGATAATGCATTTTTATGTGATTAAAATCACAAATTTACTTTGACGTTTTGTTATTTATTTGTGATGTATATCACAAAATATTTTCACCTGGATTTTCCCTGATGTGATCTCGCGCAGGTTATACCGCGTTCTGCTTGCTGATGCGTCATTCAGCAACGTGAGGGCTTAAAGAACATTTTAGTCGTCAATGGCGAAAATGAAACGGGTGAATTATGCTCAATTTGTCAGCCCTTTTTTTTGTCGGGCCCGGCATACATCCTGGAAATAATTAGCGTAAATCCGAGGAAATTATGTTTCTCAATTATTTTGCGCTCGGCGTTCTGATCTTTGTATTTCTGGTGATTTTTTATGGAATCATCATTCTCCATGATATTCCTTATCTGATCGCGAAGAAACGTAACCACCCGCATGCCGATGCCATTCATGTTGCGGGTTGGGTGAGTCTTTTTACTCTGCACGTTATCTGGCCGTTTTTATGGATCTGGGCCACGCTTTATCGGCCTGAACGCGGCTGGGGGATGCAGCACTCGCGGGATGAGATGTCGCCGGAGGCGACGGAAAGCGAGGATGAACTTAGCGAACTGCGGCAACGGGTTATTGCGCTTGAAAAGCAGATAACGGGTATTCAGCCATCTGCCCAATCCCCTACGGTGGAGAAATAACTCATGGATCTGCTGATTATTTTAACCTACGTGGCGATAGCCTGGTCGATATTTAATCCCGGTAAATAAATGGACGGTTCCCACCGCGGCGCTGGGCGGCGTATTTATTGTTAGCGCGCTTATTTTATTAATGAACTACAACCATCCTTATACCTTCACTGCGCAGAAGGCGGTGATTTCTATTCCGATTACCCCGCAGGTTACCGGAGTGGTCAGCAGCGTTACGGATAAAGCCAATCAACGAGTTAAAAAGGGAGAGGTGCTGTTTACCATCGACCCGACACGTTATCAGGCGCGGGTCGACAGACTCCAGGCCGATCTTGTGACCGCGCTGCACAGTATCAATACCCTTAAAGCCCAGCTTTCTGAGGCTCAGGCCAACACCACGCGCGTTTCGGCGGAGCGCGACCGTCTGTATAAGGATTATCAGCGCTACCTGAAAGGAAGCCAGGCGCGGGTTAATCCGTTTTCGGAAAGCGATATCGATAATGCCCGGCAAAACTACCTCGCCCAGGATGCGATGGTGAAAGGATCGGTGGCGGAGCAGGCGCAAATTCAGAGTCAGCTCGACAGCATGGTTAACGGCGAGCAGTCTCAGATAGTGAGCCTCCGCGCGCAGCTGGCGGAGGCGAAATATAATCTTGACCAGACCACCGTGCGCGCGCCCAGCGACGGTTATATTACCCAGGTCCTGATTCGTCCCGGTACCTATGCCGCCTCGCTGCCTCTGCGGCCGGTGATGGTCTTTATTCCGCAACAGAAACGCCTCATCGTGGCGCAGTTCCGGCAAAATTCGCTGCTCAGGCTGGAGCAGGGCGACGATGCCGAAGCGGTGTTCAACGCGCTGCCGGGACAGGTCTTTCGCGGCAAGCTGGTGAGTATCCTGCCGGTCGTGCCGGGCGGAACATACCAGGCGCAGGGCACGCTGCAGGCACTGACGGTGACGCCGGGTACCGATGGCGTGCTGGCGACCATTGAGCTGGAGCCCAACGCTGCCGTCGACGCTCTGCCTGACGGGATCTATGCCCAGGTGGCGGTTTACTCCGATCATTTCACCCACGTTTCGGTGATGCGTAAAGTGCTACTGCGCATGACCAGCTGGATGCACTATCTCTATCTGGACCATTAGCGGGGTCAGTCTGGCATGGGGTGATTTCTCTCTCTGCTATTTGCCTGCGCCTGCGCCATACTTATTACTTTGTTGGCGAAAGGAGCAGGCAATGAAACTGATCGGCAGCTACACCAGTCCCTTTGTGCGCAAAATTTCCGTCATACTGCTGGAAAAAGCGATCCCCTTTGAGTTCGTCAACGAATTCCCTTACCACGAGACTAACGGCGTGGCGCAGTATAATCCGCTGGGAAAAGTGCCCGCGCTGGTCACCGATGACGGCGACTGCTGGTACGATTCTCCCATTATTGCTCAATACCTGGAGCTGCTCGGCATCGCCCCGGCTATGCTGCCTGCGGAACCGAAAGCCGCGCTGAAACTGCGTCAAATTGAGGCGCTGGCAGATGGGGTGATGGAGGCCGCGCAAACTCTGGTACGGGAGAAAGCGTGGCCAGCGGCGCAGCAGTCGGAAAGCGAACTGCTGCGCCAGCGCGAAAAGGTCGCGCGCGGTCTCGATGCGCTGGAAGGCTATGCGAGTGACGGAACGTTGCGCCCTGATGAGGTTAATCTGGCGACCATCTCCGCAGCCTGCGCCATCGCTTATCTCAATTTCCGCCGCGTCGCGCCAGGCTGGTGCGCCACCCGACCGAAGCTGGTCCGTCTGGTGGATTCCCTCTTTCAGCGCGCCAGCTTTGCGCGCACCGAACCGCCGGTGAGTTGACCCAGGCAGGTAACAGTTTTCTCGTGAAGGGATTACAATTGCTGCTCATTTGTTGACTCCCTCTCCCGTCGGGAGGGGGGAAAATAGGCTCATTCATGACTACCGAGATTCGTGCGCTTTATACCCGGCTTCCGGCCATCGACCGTTTACTCCGCGATCCCGCATTCTCGCCGCTGCTGATGCAATATGGTCACTCCCAGACGGTGGCGCTGCTGCGCCAGATGCTGGACGAGGCGCGGGAAAATATCCGTCAGAACCAGGCGCTGCCGGGCTGGTGCGATGACTGGATGCAGGAAACGACGAGGCGGCTGGCGCTGACGCAGCAGAGCGCGCTGCGTCCGGTTTTTAACCTGACCGGTACCGTGTTGCACACCAATCTTGGCCGGGCGATTCAGGCGGAAGCGGCGGTTGAGGCGGTTGCCCGGGCGATGCGCGCGCCGGTGACGCTGGAATACGATCTTGATGATGCCGGACGCGGCCACCGCGACCGAGCGCTCGCCGACCTCCTGTGCCGTATCACCGGTGCGGAAGACGCCTGTATCGTCAATAACAACGCGGCGGCGGTACTGCTGATGCTGGCGGCGATCGCCGGCGGCAGCGAGGTGGTGGTATCGCGCGGTGAGCTGGTGGAGATCGGCGGCGCGTTCCGTATTCCTGACGTGATGCGCCAGGCGGGCTGCGTTCTGCATGAAGTCGGTACCACTAACCGCACCCACGCGAAAGATTATCGTCAGGCGGTGAACGACAATACCGGCCTGCTGATGAAGGTGCATACCAGCAACTACAGCATTGAGGGCTTCACGAAAGCGGTCGATGAAGCGGAGCTGGCCGAGCTGGGGCGCGAGTTGAATATCCCGGTGGTGGCCGATCTCGGTAGCGGTTCGCTGGTAGATTTAAGCCAGTACGGCCTGCCGAAAGAGCCGATGCCGCAGGAGATGATTGCCGCAGGCGTCAGCCTGGTGAGCTTCTCAGGCGATAAACTGCTGGGGGGCCCGCAGGCGGGAATCATCGTCGGCAAAAAATCGCTAATCGCCCGTTTGCAGAGCCATCCGCTCAAGCGCGCCCTGCGGGCGGATAAAATGACCCTCGCGGCGCTGGAAGCCACGCTGCGCCTCTATCTACACCCGGAAAAGTTGGCCGCAGAGCTGCCGACTCTACGCCTGCTGACTCGTCAGGCGGATGACATTCGTCAGCAGGCCGAACGTATACGAACGGCTCTGGTCGCGCATTATGCTGATTTTGACCTGCGGGTTGAGCCATGCCTGTCGCAGATCGGCAGCGGCTCGCTGCCGGTGGACCGCTTGCCCAGCGCGGCGTTGACGTTGACTCCGCGCGATGGTCGCGGCAGCCAGCTGGAGGCCCTGGCGGCACGCTGGCGTCTGCTGTCCGTGCCGGTTATTGGCAGGATCTATGATGGCCGCCTGTGGCTGGACCTGCGCTGTCTTGAGGATGAAACCCGGTTTATGGAGATGTTACTGAGATGATTATTGCCACCGCCGGACACGTTGATCACGGCAAAACCACGTTGCTGCAGGCGATAACCGGCATCAACGCCGATCGCCTGCCGGAAGAGAAAGCGCGCGGGATGACAATCGATCTGGGCTACGCCTACTGGCCGCAGCCTGACGGGCGGGTACTGGGGTTTATCGACGTACCCGGTCACGAAAAGTTTTTGTCCAACATGCTGGCCGGTGTCGGCGGTATCGATCACGCGCTGCTGGTGGTGGCCTGCGATGATGGGGTGATGGCGCAGACGCGCGAACATCTGGCGATCCTCCAGCTTACCGGGCAGCCGACGTTAACCGTCGCGCTGACCAAAGCTGACCGCGTAGAAGCAACTCGGATCGAGGAGGTAAAGGCGGAAATCGATGCGGCGCTGGCGGAGTTCGGCTTTACCGGCGCGACCCTGTTTACCGTCGCGGCGACGGAAGGGCGGGGCATTGACGAGTTGCGCGAGCATCTCCTGCGCCTTGCCGCGCGCGCGCATCCGCAGCATCAGCGTTTTCGCCTGGCGATCGACCGGGCATTTACCGTCAAAGGCGCGGGGCTGGTGGTTACCGGGACGGCGCTATCCGGCGAGGTCAACGTTGGCGAGACGCTGTGGCTGACCGGCGTGGATAAACCGATGCGCGTGCGCGGTCTGCACGCGCAAAATCAGCCGGTTGAGCAGGCCCGAGCCGGCCAGCGTATTGCCCTGAATATTGTCGGCGATGCGCAAAAAGAGGACCTCAATCGCGGCGACTGGCTGCTCTCGGTACAGCCCCCGGAAGCCTGTGACCGGGTCATTGTCGAGCTCCAGTGCCACACGCCGCTTAGCCAGTGGCAGCCGCTGCATATCCACCACGCCGCCAGCCATATTACCGGCCGGGTGTCGCTGCTTGAAGGCGCGCTGGCGGAGCTGGTCCTCGATACGCCGCTGCGGCTGGCGGATAATGACCGTCTGGTGCTCCGCGATATTTCCGCGCGCCTGACGCTCGCCGGTGCGCGAGTGGTTACGCTCAATCCGCCGCGCCGGGGCAAGCGTAAGCCGGAGTATTTACAGTGGCTGCACGCGCTGGCTGCTGCGCAAAGCGATGACGTCCAGGCGCTGGATATTCACCTTCAGCGCGATGCGGTGCGTCTCGATGATTTCGCCTGGGCGCGTCAGCTCAGTAGCGATGGCCTCAACGCCCTGATTAACCGCCCTGACTATCTACAGGCGGGAAAGAGCCTGTTGAGCGCCCCGCTCGCCGCTCGCTGGCAGCGCAAGCTGCTTGAAGCCCTCGCGCGCTATCACGATCAGCATCGCGATGAGCCGGGACCGGGCCGCGAACGGCTGCGGCGTATTGCGCTGCCGATGGAAGATGAAGCGCTGGTGCTGCTGCTGATTGAGCAAATGCGAGAAAGCGGTATTGTTCATAGCCACCACGGCTGGCTGCATCTGCCGGAACATAAAGCGGGCTTTACCGACGAGCAGCAGGCCATCTGGCAGCGGGTCGCCGGGCTGTTTGCCGATGAGCCCTGGTGGGTTCGCGATCTGGCGCGGGAAGCCTGCGTGGAAGAGTCGTTAATGCGTGCGGTGCTTCGCCAGGCGGCGCAGCAGGGGATGATTACCGCGATCGTCAAAGATCGCTACTATCGCAACGATCGGATCGTGGAGTTTGCCAAAATGATCCGTGAACTGGATCTGGAAAGGGGTTCAACCTGCGCGGCGGATTTCCGCGATACGCTGAACGTCGGGCGCAAGCTGGCGATTCAGATCCTCGAGTATTTTGACCGCATCGGTTTTACTCGCCGTCGCGGTAACGACCATATTCTTCGGGATAAGGCATTGTTCATAAAAGAATAAACAGAAGTTGCCGGAGGCGCCTGGCCGGGCTATCAGGTCTGGTCTGATGGCCCGGGCAGCGGGTTGCATTAACCCCGATCGGTGGAAGAGATGCGCAGAGTCAGCGGGCGAAACTGGCCGTAAATCCATAATCCGAGCCAGGCCAGGCTGCCGACGATGCCGGTCAACACCAGCGCCAGGATGAAGCAGAAGATCGGGCTGATAATAATCGCGCTGAAGCCATGGACAGCTTCTCCGTTCCAGCGCAGCGTCAGTAAATTGACGCCAACCGCCGCGAGAATGCCGTTTAAAAGGCCGAGCGGCACTAATGAGCAGGTCAGGCCGATAAGCAGGATTTTATAAATACTGCCCGCGCTCATTTTTTTTAAAGAAACGGTAATGAATTCATCCATAAATCAAAAGATCCTGTTCTAAAACACCGGGAGACATGACGTCGCTTGCGCCATCAGACGCCCGCTAGCAGCGGGGGGCGGGAGAAAGTATGTGGCCTGGGAGCGAGGGGGGTCAATCTGAAAATAGCCCGCTTATTGCTGCTTCTGAGTTCGTTTCTCTGTTGTTACCCTGATTTGCACTGCGCCCTGAAATGGCGGGAGAGAAGCGTTTACTCAAACCGCTGCGCGAGACGGCAGAGGCGATTTCTCGCGAACTGGGCTTTTCCGTGCGGGAAGGCTAAGGCAGATGACCTAATTGTCCCGGGCATCTGAGAGAAAACGCCGCTGACTCCATTCAGGATCAAGGCGCGGAAGCGGCTTTTTCTGGCACTCTGCATTTTTATCCCTAATGGAGCAAGGATGAACCGGTTTATTATCGCGGATGCGCAAAAGTGCATCGGCTGCCGTACCTGTGAAGTCGCCTGCGTGGTGTCCCATCAGCAGAATCAGGATTGTTCTGGCGTATCCGCTACGCGCTTTGCACCGCGGATCCGCGTGGTAAAGAATGATGAACTTTCGACGGCGACGTTGTGCCGTCAGTGTGAAGATGCGCCCTGCGCCAACGTCTGCCCCGAGGGCGCTATCCGCCGAGAAAATTCGGTCTGGCGCGTGGATCAGCGCCGCTGCATTGGGTGCAAAAGCTGCATGGTGGCGTGCCCCTATGGCGCGATGACGGTGATGCGGGTGGAGGAGGGCGTACAGGCGCTGAAGTGCGATTTGTGCAGCCATCGTGAAGAGGGCCCGGCCTGCGTGGCGGCATGCCCGACGCAGGCGCTACGCTGCATAGAGCCCATGGAGCTGGAAAGAATAGCCGCTGAACGTCGCCAGCGGATGGCGCTGGCGATGTAGCGACGTGTTACCCGGAGGCGGCGCTGGCGCGCCTTGTCCGGGCTACGGGACTTGTAGCCCGGCTAAACGCAGTGCGAGCCGGGATAGATCTGGCTTATTCGGGCCTATGACGCGCCCTGTTCGCTCCATGCGCGTTCAACTTCTTCGGCGAGAATCTTCACGCCCGCTTCAATCTTCTCCGGATCCGGCACGTAGTTCATGCGCATGCACTGATGCGTGTGCGGCCACGGCTTATCCAGCCCCGGGAAGAAATAGTCGCCTGGCACCATCAGGACGCCGCGCTTTTTCAGGCGCTGGTACAGCAGCTCGGTAGATATCGGCAAATCTTTAAACCACAGCCAGAGGAAAATGGCCCCTTCCGGCTTATGAATCAAGCAGCGATCTTCCGGCAGGTAGCGGCGAATAATAGCGATAGTCTCCTGAACGCGCTGGTAGTAGAACGGCTTAATCACCGTTTCCGACAGGCGCAGCAGGTCGTTGCGTTTAATCATCTCGCACATCATGGCCGGCCCCATTCCACCGGGGGCGAGGCTGATAATGCCGTTCATATTGCTGATGGCGGTGATGATTTTTTCGTTAGCGATGATAATCCCGCAGCGGCTGCCCGGCAGGCCAAGCTTGGAGAGGCTCATGCACAGGACGATATTCGGATTCCACAGCGGTCGGGCGTCGCTGAAAATAATGCCCGGGAACGGAACGCCGTAGGCATTATCGATAACCAACGGGATGCCGTGCTGATTGGCCAGCGCATCGAGCTTGATCAGCTCATCATCGGTGATCACGTTACCGGTTGGGTTGGTGGGACGGGAAACGCAGATCATTCCCGTTTCGTCCGTCACCTGCAAATGTTCGAAATCCACATGGTATTTAAACTGGCCTTCCGGCAGCAGTTCAATGTTCGGGCGAGTGGCGACAAACAGCTCTTCTTCGAGGCCGGAGTCGGCGTAGCCGATATACTCAGGCGTCAATGGAAACAGCACTTTACGCGTGGTTCCATCCGCGCGGCGTCCTGCGAAGAGGTTAAACAAGTAGAAAAACGCGCTCTGACTGCCGTTTGTCAGTGCAATATTCTGCGGCTCGATCTCCCAACCCAGTTCATCACGCAGCATTTGCGCCAGCAGGGTCAGCAGCTCGCTTTTACCCTGCGGGCCGTCATAATTGCAAAGCGCATCAAGGGCTTTGCCGTTATTCAGCATGTCGCTCAGCAGGCTGTGGAAGTAATCATTCATTTCCGGAATCTGTGCGGGATTGCCGCCGCCCAGCATGATGGCGCCTGGCGTACGCAGGCCGTCATTGAGGTCTTCCATCAAGCGGGTGATGCCCGAATGACGGGTAAATTTGTCGCCAAAAAGTGAAAATGTCATCGCGATTAGTCTGTCGGTATCCCAGGAAAGTGGGTAACCATAACGCCAGCGCAGACAGGGTGCAAATCGAGGTATCAGGAAGATAATTCGTTTTTATGCTTTGAGGTAGATGATTTTTGGTCGTTTATCCTGAAAAGGCTCCCGCGATCGCCGGGGGAGCCGCTCATCAAAAAGCTACTGCTGTCCTGCCCACACCACCATGACTTTGTCATCACCGCTCTCGCGGATAAAGCCGTAGCCTGTCGCCATCGATAGCGTGGTTTGTTTACCCATGCCAATGGCCGGATGACGGGCGCGGAACTGGCCCAGTTTCTCCCAGTGGGTCACGCTACGCGCGGCTTTGCCGTTGATGTCCTGCCAGTTCATATCTGAACGCGTTCCCTGAAGTGGGTCGGAGCCGGTCGGACCGAATGGCCGTGAGGATTCATCGCCGTAGTAGATCTGCACTGCGCCAGGCGCAAGCAGCAGCAGTTCCGCCGCCGTGCTACCGCCTTCACGGAACAGGCTGGTATCGTGCGAAGAGAGGTAGCTTAAGACGTTGAAATCCTGGAGCTTCTCCGCCATTTGTTGCCAGGTCAGATCCATATTGGCCAGGCAGCTTGTCGCTTTTGCTGCCTGATCCTGATAATCAAAGTTCAGCATGGCATCAAAGCCGTGACGATAGTAGTCGCTCTGCATCACGCCGTGGCCCCAGGCTTCGCCGGTCATCCAGAACGGCGCGTTATCCAGCGCTTTATCCGGATTGGCTTTTTTCCATTCCGCCAGCGCTTCACTGGCCTGGGTTTTTAGCTGCAGCCAGGCCGCCTGCTCGACGTGTTTGGCGGTATCAACCCGGAAACCGTCGATGCCATAATCGCGTACCCATTGGCTCAGCCAGTGGGTCAAATAATCGCGCGGCGTGTAGCCGGGGATCGCTTTAGCGGCAGTATCCGGCTTATGACGATAGAAGTTCGGCAAGCCGGAGGGCTCCGTGGATTCGGTTTTCAGATCCGGCAGGAAGGCCAGCGACATGGTCAGATCGTCAAAGCCGGGGTTGTCGTAATCGCCGATATCGGTGCGGATCCATTTTTTACCCCACCATTTCTCCCATCCGGCTTTGTCGCTGAAGTTAATGTAGTCGTTAAAACTGTGCCAGCTCTGTCCCGCGCGAGGCTTCCAGTCGGTCCAGCGCTCTCCGAGCGTCTTTTTCAGTTCGTCACCCTGGATGTACAGCGAGCCAAACTGAAACTCCTGCATATCGGCCAGGGTCGCGTAGCCGGTATGGTTCATCACCACGTCGAACAGAATGCGAATCCCGCGCTTGTGGGCCTCGTCTACGAGACGGCGCAAATCGTCTTCCGTCCCCATATTGGCATCCAGCTTAGTCCAGTCCTGGGTGTAGTAGCCGTGATAGGCATAATGCGGGAAATCACCTTTCGTACCGCCGCCGATCCAGCCGTGGATTTGCTCCAGCGGCGAACTGATCCAGAGCGCGTTAACGCCGAGCTGCTGGATGTAATCAAGTTTGCTGGTCAGGCCCTGCAGATCGCCGCCGTGGAAGGTGCCGATTTCCTGCATGCCGTCTTTGTGGCGGCCATAGCTATTGTCGTTGGCCGGGTTGCCGGTAACAAAGCGATCGGTCAGAACGAAATAGACGGTGGCGTTGTGCCAGTTGAACGGCGCGGCGGATTCGGTTTCCGCGCGCTCAAGCAGCAGAAGACCATTGCTGTTAAACGCCGGCTGGAGGGTAATTTTACCGCCGCTGACGGTCGCGATATTGCCGCTGTAAAAGTCGCGAACTTTACTGCCTTCGGCAAAGGATTTACTGACGTCAATGGTCAGCGGCTTGCCATCCCATTTCGGACACTGCTTGATCTGCGGCGCGGCGGCAGCGGACTGTTTCTCCTCAAGGGAGACCATCAGGGTTGGCGTACCCGAACGGGTGTCCACTTCCAGGGTATAGCGCCCGTCGCGAAAGATGCGCCACTGCGGCACCGGGTCGCGACAGGGTTCCATCGACAGCATCTGGTTGAGCTTGATCATGCCAGCGGGCTGCCAGCACTGTTGGTCAAAATTAATTCGCAGCGGGCGCGTACCCTTTGCTACCTCGTTTTGACTGATAAATCTGCCGGTGCCCTCTTCGGTGAAAGCGGGGAAGTCTGCGGTAGTCCAGGCGGCGAAGGCCATCCCAGGCAACAGCAGCGACGCAAGCGCAGCGAGTTTCATTGCGGAGTCCTGTAGGCGGTGTTTTGTTCAGTTTGCGCGTCTACCCGCCTGATGAACTCATCCCGGCCGCGCTTTTCCAGGGAGGATGAAAAGGGGTGAGTGATCGCGCTCAAAAAATGCGCAGAAAATGAGACGGCGCTAGCATTTTTGCGCCTTCGCAGGCTGGCAGAAACCGATTTCAGGTGACACCATTTCGGAATTGGACTATTTCTGTGGGTGCGTCATCTGGGTATTTTTGATACTATTCGCGATTCAACTATCGATTTTTTGTGAAAAACAAGGCGTTGGAATGATTGCATCCGACCAGGAGACCTAATGATATCGACTCCCATTCGACGATATGGGGCCGCGATACTCATGTTACTCACCATGGCATTTTCAGGTGAGGTGCTTGCAAAGACGCACACGGATACAACGAGTAAGAAAGCCCACGTAATAAAGACGACAAGCAGTAAGGTTAGCAGTAAACAAGAGTATTCTCGCAATAGTGCAAAGAGTAGTTCACTTCC
>ERZ1106969.1999-NODE-1999-length-11779-cov-2.597151_pt1 | contig 11779 bp, 9 predicted proteins | sample MGYA00403685_ERZ1106969 | MGnify/ENA primary metagenome ERZ1106969 (study PRJEB35170, sample SAMEA104062416) | human gut metagenome | biome: human gut; feature: human-associated habitat; material: faeces | place: Denmark | collected 2012-05-18 ... | reverse complement strand
TTGAATATTTTCAAGCGCCTGTGCTTTATCTGCTTCAAATTCTGGTTTTAAGTGATTGTTACAGAGTGAACCCCAATACACATCATCAAATTGTAAATAACGGCAACCCGCATCATAGAAGGCTTTGATCGCATCTTTATAAGCTTGTTGAACATCTTTGGCAAATTCTGCACGTGTCGCATAAACGCCCGTATCCCATTGAATTGGATACATTAATTGATTCGGACTTGGAATGGTATATTTTACGACGCCACGATCCCCAACAATGTCTTTTAATTTTTTGAAATGTTCGATAAATGGGTGGTTTGGATTCCAAGATACTTTACCGCAGCAGCGAGTATTGTAAGGTTTGGTTTCCACGCCATTAAATTTATAACCGTGTTCAGGGTGATAACCTTCGATGCCATTTAGGTGTTCTAAGAAATCGATATGCCAAAATGCACGGCGATATTCCCCATCCGTGATGACTTGAATACCGGCATCTAACTGAGCTTGTACCAATTTAGCAATTTCTTGATCTTCAACTTCCGTTAATTGTTCACGAGAAAGTTCGCCAGCTGCAAATTTTGCACGAGCTTCTTTTAAAGGTTGAGAACGTAAATATGAGCCCACAGTATCAGCGTGGAAGGGAAGTGTTTTTGATGTCATGTTTATATCCTTTTTTTAATTTTAGTATGCTGATTTTAACGTAAGGATATTTCATGATCAAAGTAATGATTTTTTCATTTATGATGAAAATAATTAATGCAGAGAAAAATTAGCTTTCAGCAATCCCCATTGCACAAACGGCTGCAGAACTCCATGCCCATTGGAAATTGTAGCCGCCTAACCAGCCGACAACATCCAGTACCTCACCAATAAAATAGAGACCTTTAATCTTTGTGGCTTCCATGGTTTTGGATGAAATCTCATGGGTATCAACACCGCCCATCGTGACTTCAGCTGTACGGTAGCCCTCAGTGCCATTAGGCATAAATTGCCAGTTGTGGATTAAATTCTCTAGATTTTCTAACCGCACTTTACTTAAGTTTGCGATCACTTCGTCTTGAATCAAGCCTTGTTCTAACCAAAGTTCGACTAATTTCTTCGGTAATAAGCGACTTAATACAGTCTTTAACTGCAATTTAGGTGAAGATTGACGCATGTCATCCAGGTGATGACGAATATTGTTATAAGGCAATAAATCTAAATGAATGCTTTCACCAGGTTGCCAATAATTGGATATTTGCAAAATGGCAGGGCCAGATAAACCGCGATGGGTGAATAACATTTGATGAGTAAAGGTTTTGTTTTGATTTGTCGCCGCCACATCTAATGAAACACCAGAGAGTGCTGCATAGAATTTTTCACTTTCTCGCCAGGTGAAGGGTACAAGGCTTGCACGCGGAGGAATTACATTTAATCCAAACTGTTCTGCAATTTGATAGCCAAAAGGCGAAGCACCTAAGCCAGGCATGGAGAGCCCACCTGTGGCGATAATTAAATTCTGGCATTGCCATTCAACCGCATTTACCTTTAATTTAAACCGCACTTTAGGGTTGTTTTCAACGGCTTCGACATCGCTCACTTCGCTGCGTAGTTGAATGCTAACACCATATTTGTCACATTCCGTTCCGAGCATCTTCACGATATCTTCTGCACCGTTATCACAAAATAACTGACCTAATTCTTTTTCGTGGTAAGGAATGCCGTACTCAGCGACTAAAGCAATAAAATCCCATTGTGTATAACGTTTTAAGGCAGATTTGACGAAATGCTTGTTTTGACTGATATAACGGTCTGGACTGATTTCCATATTGGTAAAATTACAGAATCCGCCGCCAGACATTAAAATTTTTCGGCCAATTTTCTTACCGTTATCAAAAATCGTGGCTTGTTTGCCTAGTTTACCTAACTGTGCGGCACAAAATAAGCCGGCAGCACCGGCTCCAATGATGATATTTTCTGAATAATGAGACATAGCTTATTGTGAGGTTTGTCCTTTTTCAAAATAGTCTATCATTTTGATTCGTTGGATGACAGTACGACGATCCACGGCAGCATTACCTGAATCTAATAATTGCTGCCAATAAGCTTTGGCTTTTTCAGCTTCATGATTTTTAAAGGCTTCAGTCGCCAATAATGTGATTACCGAGATTTCATGTTTATCTTGTTTTAACGCCTCATCCATTATTTGCTGGATTTGTGGTGTGATATTTTGACCTGCTTGATAATAAAGTGCGGTCGCTTTGAGCCCTAAAATAGCCGGTGTTGTGCCTGAAATTTTTTCTGCATTGCTATAGGCGATGAGCGCATGATCAAATTCATCATTTTGCATATAAGCATCACCTAGCTGAGCCCAAAGCTCAGGGTTATTCACATCTTCTCGAATTTTATTTTGAATTTTGAGCACCATATCTTCTTTTTGATGCACCATTGATGTATCTGCTTTTTTATTGGCAAGCTCAACCATCTCTTTTTCGCCTTGTTGAACACGTTCAAAACGATCAAGGGAGAAGTAATAACTTAAAGGAAGAACCAACAAAATAGCAAAGACCCAAATGGCGGATTTGGTTTCAAATTTGACCGCACTTTTTTCTTCTTTAGGCGCTGTATGAGGTTGATTTCCAAGTGGTTTAGGGGCGTCTTCTGATTTTTTAGTGGAAAACAAAATCAACGCAAAAGCACCAATTAATAGCAAAATAGGCAATAGCCAGAGTAGTGCGGTATTCCATTGGAAAGGTGGCTTATAGTTCACGAAATTACCGAAACGTGCAGTCATCGTGTCGATAATTTGCTGATTCGTTTTTCCTTCATCCACCATTTTATAGACTTCAATACGTAAGTCATAAGCAATCGGTGAATTGGACTCAACTAAATTCTGATTCTGACATTGTGGGCAACGTAAGGATTTTGCCAGTTCAACAGCACGAGTACGATCGGCTTGGTTTTTAAACGCATAGGTATCCACCATTTCTGCGTGAGCAAAAAGGGCAAACGTCAATAAAAGTGCGGTCAGAAATCGGGTTAATTTTTTCATTTTACTTTTTAGTTAATTCATCAAGTTTTGGTTTGATTTCGGTAAGCCACATTTCACGATCCATATAGCCAGAATGACGATAACGGATCATGCCGTGTTCATCGACTATATAGGTCTCTGGTGCACCATCTACGCCTAATTGCATCGCAAATTCACCACGGCTATCGTCAATAGTGAGTATAAATGGATTGCCCATACGTTCTAGCATCGCAATACCGTTTTGAGGTTTGTCACGATAGTCGATTCCTACAATAGGCACGTCTTTTGAAATTTCCATCAAGAGAGGGTGTTCTTGTTGGCAATAGCCACACCAACTTCCCCAAACATTAAGCAGGAAAGGTTTCTTTGGGAAATCTCTTGGGCTGACGATTTGACTCGGTTCAAGCAAATTTGCTTGATAGAATTCCGGCACGGGCTTATTAATGAGTGCAGAGGCAATTTGTTTTGGATCTTTATGCAAACCAACAAAAAGCAGTAAGCAAACGCTCAATAATAAAATCAGTGGTAAAAACAAAATAAACTTTTTATTCATCGCGTTTTCTCTTCAAATTGATGGCAGAACATAATGCGCCAAGTGCCATTAAAATGCCTCCGAGCCATAACCAGCGAATAAGTGGTTTGTAATGCAAGCGGAACGTGAATTCACCTTTGCCCAAGTTATCACCCATCACAATATATAAATCGCCCCAAAAGCCAGCATCTAACCCTACTTCACTCATGGTCATGGTACGAACGTCATAATAGCGGCGTTCCGGTACAATGTCAGCGTAAGGCTTGCCTTGTTTTGACACGTTAAAGAAAGCAACTTCAGCGGTAAAGTTAGGTCCGATTTCATTGGAAAAACGATCATAATGGAATTCAAATTGACCTAATTGCTGGCTTTGTTGTGGTGCAAGTCTAACACCTAATTCACTGCCAAAGTAACTACTTATCACGGCGCCCATTGTGGCAATCGCCACGCCACAGTGTGCGAGAATCATCCCGAAATAGGCAAGTCTGACTTTTGCCCAATTTTGCCATAAGGTGACGAATAATACCCAAATCGCGAGGGTGAGCAACACATAAGCGAAGAAATGGAAACGTAACGCACTGTCATTTTGCAACGCATTCCAAATCATGCCATAAGCCATCACTGCAGCGGGAATAAGTAATAACAAGCGTTTGAAAAAGTGTTTCTTATCGGCTTTAAACCAGCCTAAGCAAAGAGTGCCCGCCATGGCAAAAAGCACTAACGTGAGCAAGGGGAGGAAAATGCTATTAAAGTAAGGCGCGCCTACAGAAATACTGCCCCAATTCATGGCTTGGAATAGCATTGGATAGAAAGTGCCTAAGAAGGTACTGACGGTGGCCACGGTCAATACGATGTTTAAACCTAAAATTGCTCCAGTTTTAGAAAGAAGCGGAAATTTGACCGCACTTTCGCTGGTATTTGTGCGTAGCGCAAATAAACTGAGCGAGCCGACAGTCAGTAAGAAGAAAATGAGTAATAGCACATAACCACGGGAGCTATCCAAAGCAAAGGCGTGAACGGAGGTTAATGCGCCTGAACGGACAATAAATGTGCCTAATACACTGAATGCAAAAGCGAGTAGGGAAAAAAGTGTTGTCCAGTAGCTAAACATGCCTTGTCTTTCAGTCACCATTAAGCTGTGTAAAAGCGCAAGGCCCAATAACCACGGCATAAGAGAGGCGTTTTCTACTGGGTCCCAGAACCACCAGCCACCCCAGCCTAATTCGTAATATGCCCACCAGGCACCAAGCACGATCCCTAACGTTAAGAATAACCAAGAAACGAGAACCCAAGCTCGCATCGCATGCGCAATTACTTGTGCAGAACGATTAAAGATTAAGGCAGAAAGTTAACAGCAAAGCCCACATAACCCACATATAAAAGCGGCGGATGGAAAATTAAGCCAATATCTTGCAGCATTGGATTGAGATCTCGCCCTTCTGCAGGGGCAGGAAAAGCACGTCCAAATGGATTGGAGTAGAATAAAATGAAAATAGCAAACCCAAGACAAATTAAGCCGAGTAAAGAAAGGGTTTGTGCAGAAAAAGTGCGGTCATTTTTACGAGAGAAAAAGGCAAAAGCCACTAACCAAAGACTTAATGTGAAAAGCCAAAATAAAATAGAGCCTTCATGTCCGCCCCAGGTGGCGGCAATTTTGAAAAATGTCGGTAGCTGAGAATTAGAATGAGCTGCCACGTATTCCAAAGTGAAATCATCTGTCGCAAAAGAGTAGGCAAGAATACCGATTGAAACGCTTGTAAAAATACCGAAGCAATAACTTAATCCCCAAGCTGTATTGGTGAGAGTGGGTTTATTTCGCCAAATACCAATTTGCGGAACGATGGACAGTAAGAGAGCCGCGGTGGTGGCAAAGAGTAATGAGAGAAATCCGAGTTCGGGAAGCATAGTATTCTTCAGTATTAAAGGTTGTATTTTACAAAATAAGGTTGATTTTAAGCATGAAAAACATACGTAAAATTAAGCGCACTTTAGTCTTTTAAATAAACAAAAGGCGTATTGTATACGCCTTTTGATTAAATAAGAAGTTTATCCTTACGCAACGGTAAGTTGTCCTGCATACAAGATGAAGTAACGTAAGCAGAGAACCCCGATTAAGTCGAAGATTGACACAAGGATAATAAAGTTCTTGTTGTATTTTAAACTGTCTTTTGCTGCAAGGTTCGCAAGTAGAGGAATGATGATACCAATTAAGAATACCCCAATCCAGAATACAGCCCCCCAGAAGCCGGAAAGTGCATTGTGTAATGCAACCACTTTCTGACCACCACCGAAGTGTAGACCAACAAAGAAACAGATTAATAAACCAAGTTCAGTCACCATAATTGGCACTTCAAATTTATGAATGAAGTGTGATTCATGGCTATCACCTTTTAATTTACCTGCAATGAGGATAAATAAGAAGGTTGCTGCGATACCTGAAGAGGTACCAGAAGCCAGGAATAACGCTGGCAGAACAGGGTTATTCAACATTGGGTAACTGATCAATGCTGAAAGTAAGAAACCAGTATAAGCCCCTAGCACAGCGGCTAAGATGAAGAGAATAACTTCTACAGGACCAGTTAAACGTTCTAATACATTGATAATTTTACCGATGAAGCCAAGTTTTGGCATAAAACGTTGAATGAACGCCATGATATCTTCTTTGAAGATAACCGCACACCAACATACCAAGAACAGCATATAAACTTGGAATAACATTACCCCCATAGACATTACAGAGTTGAATTGATAGTTAAACATCAATTTCCAGAATGTCCAAGGACGTGCCAAGTGGAAAATTAACAGGGTTAAACCAATTAATGTTGGCACAGAACCTAAAACGGCGGCCGCTCGGATAATCCAGTTTTTGCTAGGATTTTCTAATTTGTGACTACGTTTATAAGCAATCGCTAATTGTACCGCACCGGAAGAAATACCAAGTAAGAACAAATAGATAGCGATTGTTGAATCCCACACCAAATTAGGTGTGTGAAACGGAACAGGATAATCTAATGTCATCTTCTTGGCTCCCCGTGTTGGAATGGAATATGGTAAAGATTCGGTTGAGTACCTAATTCCACTTTAGTGCGATAAACCGGATTTTCTTTCACTTTGCGGGAAACTGCACTGCTTGGATCATTCATATCACCAAAGGTTAATGCTTTGGTTGGACAAGCTTCTACACAAGCAGGTTGTTTGCCTGCTGCTAAGTTTGTATCGCGACAGAAGTTACATTTATCCGCAGTACGGTGTACTGGGTGAATGAAACGTACGCGGTAAGGACAAACTGCAACACAGTATTGGCAACCTACACAAAGATCTTTATGCACATCGACGATACCTGTTTCAGGATCAATAAATGATGCACCGGTCGGACAAACTGCCACGCAAGGGGCGTTTGTACAGTGTTGGCAAGATTGACGGAAAAACTCGTATTCTTGATTTGGGAATTCGCCGTAAGGTTCACTACGGAGAATTTCCAAACGTGAAACGCCTTCAGGAACGTGGTTTGTTTCACGACAAGCATCCATACAAGCGGTACAGCCGATACAAGCTGTTTCGTCGTGTACCATTGCATAGCGTTTCGGTTTATCCGCCTTTTCCTCTTTCGCTAAAGAGGTAACTGATGTCCCCGTCATAAGGATTAATGCCCCCATGCCGGAAACAAAGTTTCGGCGTGAACAAGCTGTCATTATTTATCCTTTTGTTCGGTTGATTGCGTTTGTGATTGTGTGTCTTTTGCCGCTTTGCGTTTTTGTTGTTCGCCGTGGCAATCTACACAAAGTTTCACACGATTTTTCGGTTGAATACCTTTCATCGCATCATCTTTCGGGTGTAATGTGTGGCAGCTTGCACAAGGCAATTTCATTGCGTGAACATCGTGCGCCCAAAGTTTTTCACGAAGTTTTGCAGGTTGGTGACAAGCAAAACAAACTTGGTTTTGTTCTTGCGCGGTATACATTGGTTTTTTATCACCAAAGATATCGCCATCAAAACGCATCACATCTTTTGCACCACGACGGTGATCTTCCGAAATATTACCGTGACAGTTTACACAGTTAATCGGTTTACCTGTGTTAGGGCTTTTTTGATTTAAGTGTGCGCCGTGGAATTTACCAAAGTGTAATTCACCACCAGATTGATCTAAAGTTTGGTTTTTATCGACTTTGTCAAATTTGTGACATTTTGCACAATATTGGTTTGGATCACGTTGGTTATCCAATTGTGGCTCATAAGTGAGTTGAGAGGCTGGTGTTTTTGCCATCTCTTCCGCACTTGCAGCCATTGGCATTGCCGCAAGCATTGCAAGCAATGCGAGGGATTTTGCCGATTTGCTGATTAAAGAAGTTAAATTCATTCTGATTACCTCAAATATATGGTTAAAAATGACCGCACTTCGACACTTTAGTTACAAAGTGCGGTTCTTTTTTTATTGTTTTGTTGCGGTATCTTCAGCTAATTTGCCATTGGCTTTCGCTTCTTTTACCCATTGAGGTACAACAGTTTCTAAGAATTCTTTTTTCGCTTTGCGTTCTTTTTCGATATCGATACCCATTACTTTCCATGCTTTATCAGCTGTAGAAATATCTGGTACTTCAACCGGAGTTTTCACGCCATGTTTAGTTAAGATTGCTGCAAGTTTAGCACGTGCATCTGCTGCTTTGTCGATACCAGAACCTAATACGCGAAGCATTACATCAGGTGCGTGCATGTGACCACCGTGGCTTGCTGCTGCGTAGTCCCAACGCCATTGAGCGTGACGGATATCCATTAAAGCAGGTTCCATTTCTTCTTTAGTTGCACCTGCATCCCATGCAGCTTTCGCTTCAAAGTGAGCACGAACAACTTGATCTTCTAAACGACCCATTACATCTTTCACTTCTTTTTTACGTGAAGCAACGATGTCTTTAAGTTTTTCTTTGCTTTGATCGTGACAGTTTGCACATGTGGTATCAAATGCATCGAATGGGTTTTGGATTTGGTGGTCGGTGTAAACTTTACCGTCTTTACCTTGTACTTTAGGCATGTGACAGTCGATACAAGTTACGCCGTTTTTACCGTGCATACCTAAAGACCAAATTTCAAAGTCAGGGTGTTGCGCTTTTAACATTGGTGCTTTAGAAAGAGAGTGAGTCCAGTCACTGAAGCCGATATCATCGTAGTATTTTTCGATGTCATCAACAGTTTGACCGTTATCCCAAGGGAAGGTTACTTGTTTTAAATCACCTGCGAAGTAGTACTCAACGTGACAGTTAGCACAAACTTCAGCACGTTTTTCAGTGCGAGCAGCTGTGTTAAAGCTTAAGTTAGCTTGTTCTTTACCTTCAGCTTTTGCTTTTGCTTGAAGTGCATTATTTAAGTGATCTAATGCACGAAGAACGTGTGGACGAGCAATACGTAATGCAGGTTTGCCTTCAGCAAAGTCTTTAGAGGTCGTATCGTGACAGTCAGCACAACCGATCGAGTTGACAATTTCTGGTCCACCTTTAGCCCATTTGGCACCAAAGTAACCATCTTCACCCCATTCTGCAATTAAACGAGGAACGTCTGGACCTTTACAAGTCCAACATGCCATTGGTTGTGGGCCATCATTTGCATTTTTGGGCGCACCAGTACGTAAAATATTACGTACATCTTCTACTGCATAAACGTGACCACGAGGTGCGTTATATTCTTTTGCAAAAGAATAGCCGCCCCATAACACGATTAAACGAGGATCTTGTTCGTCGGCGTAGATAATTTTGTCACCTTTTTCAGTCGCTTTCCACGAATTGAATTGGCTAGGATATTTCTCAGCAAATTTTTCATTCACTGCTTCGATTTTTAAATTAGGGTTTGGTGCTTCCACAGGTTGGTCAACAGGCTTATATACCATTTCAGCCATCGCTGAGTTGTATACACCTAAAGCTGCGAAAGAAGTCGCCAAAACGAGGCTTTTTCTCAATGCGTTCACGATAATCACTCCATTAGGAAAGAATAAAAAAACAATTTAAAATGCGAACAATTCCTATTAAGCTTTTGAATTCACTCATAAAAATGGCTCAACGCAAGCATAAGATACCAAAAAGTAGTAGTTTTTATACGGTTTTTTTTCAAAACTTTGAGGTTGATCAAACTTTAAAATCAAAATACTCATAAAGGGGTATGTTAGGTATAGGAAAAGTGGTAAGAGGAGAATACCTTGAAAGAGGAAAAAAGTGCGGTCAATTTTTACATTGTTTTTGACTTATATAAAGACGATTCCATGCTCATTATTACTGACTTTGGCCTAATTTTAATGAGCATTCTTTTTACGCAAACGATACCTTGTATAGAAAATGTAAATTTCTTGTGAAAAATGGTATAAAAAGCGATCATTTTCTTGATCTTATAGATGGGTCAGTTATACTCCCAGCACCTTATTTTTTCCCCAGCTTGTTCCTATTGTTGGGATGTGATCAATACCTAAATCTATTTAACTTAGGAGAACTTTCTTATGAACAAAGTATTTAAGATTATTTGGAACAAAACGACACAATCTTTCGTCGTGACATCAGAATTAGCAAAAGGAGCCGTAAAAGCTTCTTCAAACTCCGAACAACGTGTAACAAGCGAAACACGTTTATCTTCTCTTTTTAAACTTTCAGCATTTGCACTTTCTTTATCTGCAGTGATGATGCCGGCACAGGCTGTAGATTTAAGTGATCCTCTTATTAAAATTACGACTGGACCAGGTAATGTGTTTACGGGGGAAGCTGATGCTGGTGGTGGTTCTAATATTGCGATAGGTAATAATGCAACAGTTGCAAATGGAAAACCTAAGGGAAGAAATATAGCTATTGGTTCAGGAGCTTATGTATCTGCAGAATATAGCGAAGAATCTATTGCAATAGGTAGTTCTGGAAAGCACCCAACGGTTCAACGTACAGAGGTTAGAGGAGATCAATCGATTGCTATTGGTGCAAATACTTTAGCAAAAGGTAACTCATCTATTGTTATTGGTAACGATGATGTTGATAAAGTTAATGGTGGTAAATACAGTGGTGACGAAGTTGTTTATGAATATACGTTTAATGAAGATGGAACAGTTGCTACTAAAAAACAAATTCGATTAGATAGTTTTGCAAATCGAGGTTTGATTTACAAAAAATTAACGGGTGAGAGTTTGAATGGATATTCTTCCGCGACAAGTGGTGAGGGCGCGGTAGCTATTGGTGTTAAAACACAAGCACTGGGTGATTTCTCTACTGCACTAGGTACTAATGCAACTGCAACAAAATTTGGTACGCTTGCGCTTGGAACAGGTGCAAATGCTAATATAACCAACGCTGTTGCAATTGGTATGGCATCTGCAACGGACAAAGAAGGTATAGCTTATAAAGGTAAGGAAATTCTAGGAAATACTTATACTTGGGCTGGTGGTGCATCGGTTGATCCGGGTGATGTTGTATCAGTGGGTAAGAAACAATTTGAACGTCAAATTATTAACTTAGCACCTGGTGATGTTTCTGCAGATTCAACTGATGCAATCAATGGTTCTCAGCTTTATTCAGCAATTCAACAAATTGAAAAAATGCGCTACTTCTCAGTGAATTCAACAATTGGTGTTAAAGATGATGCAACTGAGGAAAACCCAACTAATAGTATCAATAAAGGTGCTAAAGGTGAAAACTCTATTGCTATTGGACCAAATGCTCATACAACGAATACATCAACTGCGTCAATTGCAATTGGTTTAGGCTCTAATGCAACAGCGGCAAATGCGGTAGCATTAGGTCATAATTCAGTTGCAGGTTCAAATACTTTTAACGACTCATCTGATCATGCAACGTTTAAAGTTGATGACGGTACTGATACAAATGTGACATTCCAAGCTGGTTTAGCTAATAATTCGCTTGGTGCTGTTTCTGTTGGTAAAGAGGGTTTTGAACGTCAAATCCAAAATGTAGCAGCTGGTCGTCTTTCAAGCACTTCAACGGATGCGGTAAATGGTTCACAACTTTATACGGTATTACACAATAGTGGCTTTAACGTACAAGAAAATGGTACTTCTAAATCACGTATCAATAACAATGGTTTTGTGAACTTTGTGAATGGTACATTAACAACTGCAAGCGTGACTAAGAACAGTAATGGTTCGGATGTGACATTTAATGTCAACACAACAACTATTGAAACAGACGGAGACGGCAATGCAACTGCAGAGAATCCAAGGTACTAAAAAGATTTTCAACTTCAAGTTTATAATTAGTTTTATTTCCAACATTTAA
>ERZ1106969.1992-NODE-1992-length-11830-cov-2.705393_pt1 | contig 11830 bp, 5 predicted proteins | sample MGYA00403685_ERZ1106969 | MGnify/ENA primary metagenome ERZ1106969 (study PRJEB35170, sample SAMEA104062416) | human gut metagenome | biome: human gut; feature: human-associated habitat; material: faeces | place: Denmark | collected 2012-05-18 ... | reverse complement strand
TTTTATATTCAAGATAATCTTTTAATGAGATAGATAAATTTGAAAACAAAAAAAGCCACCACTCATAACGAGTGGTGGCTTTCACCATATACATATTCATACATGAAGATATACAAATATATAAATTGTGTATGCACCTAAAACTATGCTTTAGAAGCAAGCAATTGATCAACAGCTGCTTTCAATGCATCGATTTCAGATTGTTGTTTATCAAGCTTAGCCTTGTACGCTTCATTTTCAGAACGTAATTGAGTCATTTCATCTTGCATTACATAAATGGAGCTAATAGGGCCCGCTTTATAACGATCAGGAATATTTTTCTTTTCAGCACTAATGCCAAATTTGTGTGTTACGCCCGCATTAATCATATTATGGTTGCCACCAACAGACACACCTACGTTAAACATAGTATTGTCATTTGTATAGTGTGCAATACCTAATGCTGCTGCGCTTTCACCACGATAGTTACGTACTCCAGCCATGATTTGTGTTGGAGCCAATGGATCGTATTGAATTGGTTTCAACGCCGCCATCGCAGCCGCATGAGCACCTACACGTTGCGTTTCGGTAGCAACCTTGCTAATTTCTTGACGAAGTTGCGTTGTATTCCCCGCATTGTTTTGGGTCATTTGATTAATCGCATCAGCCACATTATCTGCAGTTGCGAGATCATTGCCACTAGCCGCAGCATGTCCATTTGCAACGGAAATAGTCGATGTTTTAGCATCGTATTTCACTACGCCACTAGCTGCTACAGTTGCTTTTGTATGATCACCATCAGTGAAATTTAATCCACTTGCAATGCTCGTTGTTTGACCATTTAAACCATTCGCAGCATAGGCAATTTTAACATTGTTCGTATTTAATGATAATCCGATACCTGCACTTGTAGCATTAGTCGTAATCATGGTATCGCCAGTAACTTTGAAAGTACCATTTTGTAGATTCATAGTTTGTTGGCTATTGTTATCAGCATCAAACTTAAATGTTGCAGAGGATGTGGCACTACTAATTGCTTGTTGTAATTGACCTTCTGTAGCTGCGCGGTCTGGTGTAGTTGTAGAACCAGTCCATGTTGTATTAGATAGACCTGTAATGGTATTTGTTGTACCACCTGTAATTGTTACATTACCAGCTTTCACAGTATTACCTTGAACAGTGTCACCTTTCAGAGTACCAGCGGCAGTCACATTACCAGATGTAGTTACATTTTTAGCAGTTACATCGCCCGTAGCAGTGATATCCTTAGCAGTTACCGTGCCAGTATTGCCGTCTAATTTAACCTCATTAGCGCCTGTACCAGCTGTTACCGTTGTGAAAGCAACATTGTCTTTTGTCTTATAGGTAATATCCTTGCCAGTACGAGATACTTCCATATTGGAACCAGCTTTGAAGTTAACAGTGTCACCACCGGAAATCGTTTCTGTACCGGTCGTACCATCTGCAGCAAGTTTCCATGCAGATTGAGATACTGCTTTTGCAGTCGCCGCATTAATAGCGTCAGCTACATTTTTCGCAGTTGCAAGACCATCATTTCCAGTTACGGAAGCTTGGCCTGTTGTGGCATTGCTATCGATGGTTGCACGTTTAGTGGAAATCTCTACAGTACTACCATTCATATTTGTAGAGATATAATCCCCAGTAGCACCTTTCACTGCGAAGGATACATCACCATCTTTTAAAGATTGGCTAGATATAGTACCACTATCCGCAGCAAGAGAAATATTTTTATTCGTTGCTACACTAGCATTGTTAATCTTATCCTTAGTAGCCGTATCTAAACCTACAGTAATGGTTTTACCACTCACTTCAGTAGTAACACCATCTGTACCTACAACCTTCAATGCGTCATTTTTAAGGTTAATAGAACCATTATTATTGCCATCTGTGATGTTAAGTACTTGAGCACCTGTCGCTTTAGTAACAGCATTAGTAACGGTTGTATTAACGATGTTGGCTACATCATTTGTTGTCGCTACACCATTAGTAGTGGATTTAGCTGTACCATCTGTATTACTACCAAATGCACCTTGTTTGATAGACACAGTTACCGTATCAGTAGCAGCAGACGTAGTAATAAAGTTGCCATCACCTGCTACTTTGAAGGATAAACCACCATTTTTATTGAGTGCTTGTCCTGTTGTAGACGTACTATTATCACCTGTTAATGTGAAAGTATTCGCCCCTAGTGTATTGACCGCTGCACTTGAATTAGTAACCGCTTTGTTAATTGCGGTATTAACAGCATTTTTTACATCATCTGTTGTAGCTACACCTGCTGTGTTTGTGATATTACCATTGCCATCAGTAGACAAAGAACCTTGCGTTACATTGAACTTCACAACACCACCAGCTGCTACTTCTGCAGTTGTTAATGTACCATTAGAGAAGTTAAAGCCATCTTTTAATGATACAGTTTGACCTGGAGTAGTAGTATTTGCTGTGTAGCTGATATTTGTATTCTTAGTCAAATTAGTAGTTAAATCACTAATCGCCTTTGTGATATCACCAATATTTGCAGCGTTCGTAGAAGTCGTACCACCACTAGCAACATTGGTAATCACTGTATTACCTGCATCAATACCTGTCGTTGTAACAGATGGACCACCTGTTAAACGGAATCCAGTTGTATTCATAGAGGCATTACCAGCTGTAAATGTATTACTACTTACTGCGCCAGTTGTACCATCCAATGTAATAAGGTTTGTAGCAGAACCAACTTTTACGGTATTTGCTGCCTTTACAGAATCTACAGTAAGGTCTTTTTTCGTCTTAACCGTAATCTTCTTACCATCTGTACCATCTTGTGTAATCTCGATGTTGTCACCATTAATGAGATCAACCGTATTACCGCCAGACACTTTTGTAGCTGTACCACCATTAGTAGAAATGTTCCATGCAGATCCATCTTTAGCAGATGTGACAGCTTTAGTGATAGCATCATTCACAACAGTTTTCATGTTATCTGCAGTTACTACACCGCTATCAGTTACATTTAGAGAGCCATCTGCAGCATTACTTAATTCACCTTTTTTAACAGTTACTTTTACAGCATCTGTAGTAGCACTAGTAGATACTAAATCGCCATCACCCGCTACTTTGAACGCTAAGCCACCAGATTTATTGAGTGCTTGCGCTGTTGTATCTGTAGAATCTGCTTTTAATGTAAATGTATTATTACCTAATGTGCCCAACGAGGTAGTTGCATCAGTAATTTTTTGACTTAATGCTGTATTAGCATTATTAATTGCTGATGCTACATCCGTAGCTTTAGCCACACCAGCTGTCGCTGTAGTTGTACCATCAGACTTATTAGTAAATGTACCTTGTGCTACATCAACAGTAATCGTTTGACCATTCAAAGACGCTGTCGCAGCACCTGTACCTGCTACCGTTAATTTTTGAGTTTTAAGGTTAACAGAACTATCTGTACCACCTGCGGAAACATCAAGTTTTTGTGTGCCAGTAGCAGTATCTACAGCTTTTGTAATCGCTGTATTAACAGCCGTAACCATATCATTAGCATCAACAACACCAGCAGTTCCAATTAAAGCACCAGTTGTCGTATTATTTGTCAATGTACCTTTTGCTACATCAACTGTAATTGTTTGACCATTCACAGTTGCTTTTGCAACACCTGTACCAACAACTTTTAAACTTTGGTTCTTTAAGTTAACAGTACCACTATTCGTACCATCTGTAACTCCAAGACTTGTAGACAAATTAGATACAGCATCATTAGCGATTGCCTTAACATCACCAATGTTAGCAACATTACCATCATCTGTACTGCTGTTAGATACACGACCAGTGCCTACATTACTAATAGCCTTACCACCTGCATTAATACCATCTGTTTTATCAATGGTAACACCACCAACAGTTACTTTGTCGAAGGATACGTTTTTCGCAGTACCAATGGTAATATTACGACCTGTATTTGTAATAGCGATATTATCACCGTTAATGAAGTTTACAGTTTCTCCACCTGCTACAGCAGTATTATTGCTACCATTGGTAGATACATTCCATGTAGATGCCGTTTTAGCAAGGTCTTTAATATGAGTATCACCAGCTGTAGATAAATTAGATAAATCTTTATTAGCCGCATTTGCTGCTTGTGCCACAGCATCTTTTAGTTTTTGTGTAGACGCTACAGATACATTAGCGCCACTAGCAGATGTACTAATTAAAGCATCACTACCACTTTCACCATTAATATTAAACTTGATACCACTAGCTGAGTTTAAAGCTTGACCTGTAGTAGAACCAGATTGAGCTGCTAATGTAATAGTATTTTTACCTAATTCACTAGTGGAATCAGCAACAGCCTTAACTGCTGCATCCATTTGATTTTTATTAACCGCATCAGTACCAGCTACAGCTTGGCTCACGCCAGAAATAACTTTATTACCAGCATTAATGCCAGTAGATGTTACAGATGGTCCACCAGAAATAGTCAAACCACTTGTATTCATAATGGTATTGCCAGCCTTGATACTTTTACCAGAAACCTCACCAGTTGTACCATTTAAAACAATCTGATTAGCCCCAGTACCAACAGTTACATTATCAGCTGTAAGCTGATCAGTCGTACCCACAGTAATAGTTGTACCTGTTTGTGTAAGGCTGATATTTTTACCATCTTTGAATGTAACCTTATTGCCACCTGAAACTTTTTGAGCTGCTCCTGAATTAACCGCTAAATTCCATGCAGAACCTTCTTTAGCTTGATTAATAGCTGTAGCAACATTTTGAGCCGTTGCCAATCCATCAGCACCAGATAGAGACGCCGTTCCTGATGCATCACTTTGAATTGTACCTTTTGTAGTATTAATAGTAACCGTATTACCAGCCATAGAGGTAGTAATATAAGATCCACTAGATCCCTTAACATTAAAATCTACATTGTTATCGTTTAATGATTGACTAGAACGAGTACCACTATCCGCACCTAATGAAATAGTACGTTTTACAGCTGTTTCAGAATCAGCAATAGATTTTTTAGTAGCTGCATTTAAATCATAAGTAACTTGGCCATTATTTCCTACTGTTGCTACTGTAGATGTACCATTAGTAAAATTAAGTCCATCAGATAATTTAACACTATTCGTTGTACCACTATTAGCTTTGTAAGTAATTTTTTGATCCGCATTTGCTTGGTTAATTGCTTCCGCTACATTTTTAGCATCAGCCATACCAGCGCTTGCACTTGCAGTACCATTTGATACAGTAATATCTTTTTTAACACCTTTAATAGCGATACCTTGGCTCGCTGCAGTTGTAGTTATATATGTTGTATCTCCAGTAATAGCTAGCTTACTATTTGCTAAATTAACATCTCCACTGGAACTATTATCGCCAGTAAAAGCTAAATTAACACTCTTAAGTTGAGCTACGTTAACAGCATCTGTATCCTTTGTACCAGCTGCAAGGCCTGTAATTTGACGTGTATTAGTGCTATCACCAATAGAAACAGCACCCCAAGTACTTGTCAACGCTTTTCCCGTTAACCCAGCATATTTATTTGTACGATTTGTATTAGCATCATATCCAGATACACCCGAAGCTGTATCAGCAATAGAATATGTACCTAGCGCAACACCTCTCTCTACAGTAGCTTGCGAACTACCACCAATCGCTATAGCATACTCTTTGTTTGCAACGGAATTCATCCCAATAGCAGTAGAATATGTACCTGAAGCAGTACTTTGTGGGCCTAATGCTGTTGCAGATGACCCTGTAGCCTTACTTGTTTTACCTAATGCTACACCATTAATTGAATCAGCTACTGAATCTTGGCCAATGGCAATAGAATCACTATTGCTTGCATTCGCATTCTTCCCTAATGCAAGAGAATCTGAACCAGTGGCTTTCGATGATGTACCTATGGACACTGCATCAGATCCACTTGCGGCTGCTTGTTTACCAATTGCTGTAGCGGCTTCACCAGAAGCAACTGTAGCTGTACCAATAGATACAGCATCCGTAGCACTTGCAGTAGTATGTGTACCAGTATCACCACTGGAACCAATAGCTACCGCATTTTTACCAGATACATCTACTTGGTAACCAATACCAGTACCATATTGTGCAGCACTTGTGATATTAATAGTAGAACCAAGACCTGTACCTTGGTTGGCATGTACTTGAGAATTATAACCTACTAAAGTAGCAGCGGATTGATCAACAGTTAAGTCCCAGCCCAGACCAGTAGATCTTTCTTTTGTAACTTGTACATTTTTACCAATTGCAGTTGCACCCCAACCAGTGGCACTGTTACCAGCACCAATTGCAATAGTTGCAGTGCCATCAGCAGTTGCACCTTCACCAACAGCAATAGCTTGGCTAGTCTTAGCTTGAGTGTTCTTACCTAATGCAATAGAATTACTTTCAGAAGCTGCTGCACTTGTACCAACTGCAATTGCATCAGATTTACTTGCATTTGCACCGTTACCAATTGCAGTAGCACTATTAGCAGTAGCAGATGTATCTGTACCAAGAGCAATTGCACTTTCACTGTTAGCTGTAGCTTGACCTAATGCAACAGCACCTTTCCCAGTCGCCTTTGCATTCCAACCACCTGCAAAGGCATTCCAAGCAGCTGAGGTATCATTACCTAAAGAAATACCACCTCTACCAGATGCATTTGAGTTTTGTCCGATGGCAATCGCATTCTCTTCGCTAGCAGTTGCATTGCTAGTACTATGACCATTAATAGAAATAGAACCTTTTTTATTTGAGTAACCAAATGATGCACTTGCATCAACATCCATCGTCGCCAATGGCTGCATCATTAAAGACGCCAAAATACCAGCTACAACGATTTTCTTTTTACCTGTCGTGTTTTTCGCCATTTCAGATACGACTACGTAGCATTGTTTGGACTTGGACCAAATAACTTTAAAAATTTTATTCATTTTCGCTTCCTTTTCACTAACTAACCTCTCAACTACATGAAATATATTTTCAAAAACATAATGAAGTCTAGCTCTTTCTAGAGCAATAAAACCCATTAACTTCTAAAAAACTATGAATTTGATTTCATTATTCTATCACACTCTCCTCATATTTCTCAATTGCAAATTATACGGATTAAGAATATTTAATTCCTATTTCGAATTTTGTCTATTTTTATACTTTGCTTGTATTCACTACACTATATATGAATTCTATATGTATTTTAATTCATATTGTATGTATTTTCATCATATGTAGCATTTCTTCCATTCTCATTATCAATCCGTTATTGATTTTACACAACTTAAGCTATACCAAATTGGTTCATTTTATTCTCATTTTTTATAGATGATTTTTGATTAAGAAAATGTATCGATATATTTTTAAGCAATACGATAAATTATTTAATGTTGATTTATACTTTATATGCAAAAAAGCCACTCCCTATTACAAGGAGTGGCTTTCATAAAATACATATACATACAAAATTATGTGTAAACTTATAAATCAGTCGTTTTTTACATATTATATTATTGTTTTTAGAGAAAATACAAATGTACTTTGTGCAAAAGCTAGCCGAATTTTGCTATGCAAATTTTGCATATATGCCCTATACATCTCTTGTGCCTCTTCCACAGATACAATATCAAAGGCAATTCCATCTCCAATAGGCAATTGGCTCAATCTAGGCAAATCGGCGGTAATAACGGTGCCGATTTTTGTATAGCCCCCCGTTGTTTGGCGATCCGCCATTAAAACAATAGGATTACCATCCGATGGTACTTGGATAGATCCAAATACAGCGCCATCAGAGATAATATCGGCGCCGTCGATGTGTTCAACAGGTGCCCCATCTAACCGAAAGCCCATTCGGTCGCATTGGATGGTCAATGTATAGAGTTCACTGCTAAAATTGCGAATACCTGTTTCTGTAAAGTACGTTGCTTGTGAACCCAGTACAACGCGTAGTGGTTCGTGGCATTCACGGCCGCCCCGATTAAATAGAACCGTATTAAATAAATGATTTGATTCTCTAGTATAGTCGCAGATAATAGTATCACGCGCGCAGTCCTTCAAACGCACTTCATCGCCCGCTGCTAAGGGACGGCCCTCAAATCCACCAATATTCGCCTTTGTATGCGTCGCTACACTGCCGTTGATTTCAGGCACATCGATGCCGCCGGCGAAGGAAATATACATGCGCACCCCACATTGGCTAAAGCTGCCAGAGATGACATCGCCGTCATGACAAACAAAGGGAATGTACCGCGGCACCTCCACATTATTAATGGTTGGCTGCATGTCAGCGCCTGTGAAAGCAACAATGCATGTGCCTTTCACCTTTAGCGTAGGGCTGAGCACGGTGCACTCCAAGGCCCCTACGGGCTTCGCATTCCCTACGAGGGCTTGGCCGATAGCATAGCTTTCACCATCCATAGGGCCCGCCACAGGCATACCATATTGTTGAAAGCCTACGCGCCCTCCGTCTTGTACGGTGGTCATCATACCAGGCGCAACCACCTCAAAGGACGCATTCTTATATTCACTTACCGCCACGGAGGTCGCCTACCTTTACATGATGTACAACGGGCTTAAAAGAGGAGCCCAATTTCTTAATACAGTGGAACTCACTTTCATCAATAGGAACATAGCGCACATAGTCGCCCGCCTTGAGAAGGGCCGCCTCTTCACGAGAAGCATCGTACATGGACAGAGGCGTGCGTCCTATAATCTGCCATCCTCCAGGGGAATCCGATGGATAGGTGCCGGTCTGCTCACCCGCGATACCTACAGATCCTGCCGGAATATGCGTGCGAGGCGAGGACAGGCGAGGCGTAGCGATGCGTGGATCCATGCCACCTAGATACGTAAAGCCTGGAATAAAGCCCATCATATACACAAGATAATCTGTGCCGCTATGAATGCTCACCACGTCGGTCTCTGTTAAGTGATTATGAGAGGCTACAAATCCAAGGTCTGGGCCAAATTCACCACCATAGACGGTTGGTATTTCTACGACCGTCACGAGTTCATTTTCATCAGCACTCACATGCTGCGTACAAATAGGTTCAAGAATGTGGCACAGTTCAGCATAGGTGTAGCGCAGCGCATCATACTGAATGAGAAGCGCACAATAGGTAGGCACCATCTCAATAATCCCCTCTAAATGGAGGCTTTCAATACCCGCCACAGTCTGACGGATACGCTGATTAATCTTAGGGTCAATAACTTGACCGAATTCGATGGAGATAGCACTATCCCCAACCGGAGAAATTGTGGGATTCATACGTGCCCCCTAACCTAATAATTTTGCAATACCTTGCAAGGATGTAACACCGATATAAGCAGTCACAAGCACAACAATCCAACCGGTGTAGAATAGAACCGGATTGTGCTTATAGTCCCCTACGATATTCGTCTTACGCGTTGCCAATAGCATAACGGCTAAGGTAACAGGCAAGATCAAACCATTAACAGAACCCGCCACGATTAACAGCGTAGCCGGTTTGCCGATAAAGATAAGAATGCATGTGGACACGAAGATGAATGCCATGATGGTCAATTTTTCATACCGTTCCACCACCTTGAACAAGGTTTTAAGGAAGGATACCGATGTATAGGCAGCGCCCACAACGGAGGTCAACGCAGCGCAGAAGAATACAATACCGAATAATTTATGACCGATTTCACCAGCACCAAGTAAGAACGCAGAACCTGCTGGGTCCTTTGGATCTAATGCAAAGCCCATGGATACTACGCCGAGTACGGCTAAGAATAACAAGATACGAACAATGGCGTCTACAGACATGCCCATGAAGGCAGCGCGACGCACATCTTTTAAATGTTCACGGCCTGTAATGCCCGCATCAATCAAGCGATGGCCGCCGGAGAATGTAATGTACCCACCTACGGTACCGCCGATAAGGGTAATCGTAGCTAGCCAAGGGTAATTGGTTGGCACGATGGCATGGGTTGCAGCCTCTGCTACAGGAGGATTTGTGGAAAACGCTACATAACCGATGAGTACGAGCATCACTGTGCCCAATACCTTCGCCGTGTTATCGAGAACGCCACCCATTTTAGGGGATGCAAATAATAAAATCCCCAAAATACCACTGATGGCTGCTGCCGTCGTCGTATCGATGCCGAACACGATGTTAAGCCCCATGGATGCACCGCCAATGTTGCCGATATTAAACGCAAGGCCCCCAAGGGAAATCAAGAATGCTACGAAGTAACCAAGGCCGGGCAAGACCTTATTCGCAATATCTTGGCCCCGCATTTGGGATATGCCGATGATGGTCCACACATTGAGCTGTGCAATGATAGAGAAAATAACGGACACCACAATGGCGAACGCAAAATCCGCCTGTAACTGGCCTGTAAACGCCGCCGTTTGTAACATAAATCCTGGTCCAATGGATGACGTGGCCATCAAAAATGCTGCCCCTAAGAGGACAGATAAACTCGCTTTTCCTGTAATCGGTTTCATACTGACTCCTTTTATCTATTCTGATTCTATCTAATCTTATACAATCGATTGTAATCTATCGATTCTGAAAATTCGCTACCACGACACCTGCCTTAGTGAGGCCTTCACGAATATACTTTGTGAAAGCTATCGCTTTTGGATTATCGCCATGAACGCATACGGAATCGGCTGCAATATCGATTGTTTTACCCGTATTCGTTACAACCTTGCCTTCTTGCACCATCATGAGCACCCGTTCCAAGGCCTCTTGCGGATCTTTTATGAAAGCCCCCTCTTCCGTACGGGGTACCAAGGTGCCTTCCTCTGTATACCCTCGGTCCGCAAAGACCTCTTGTATCACTGGAATACCTCGTCGCTCCGCCTCTTTGGCGATATAACTACCGCTGAGCACCATCGCTCGAACATTGGGATTCACCGCTTGTAAACCATCTAATACCGCATCAGCTAATTCCGGCGTTACACACGCCATGTTATAAAAAGCACCATGTAATTTCATGTGCTGCAACTCTACATCGTACTGATTGCAAAATCCTTGCAACGCACCGAGTTGATAGATCATATAGGCCCGTGCCTCATCAGGACTCACCGCCATCTTGCGGCGTCCAAAGCCCATCAAATCAGGATATCCCGGATGAGCCCCTACGGCTACGCCCTTCTCCTTGCACATCTTAACAGTGGTCTCCATGATGAGAGGATCCCCTGCATGCCAACCACAAGCCACATTGGCACTAGTGACGTGATTTAACACCTCACTATCCATGCCCAATGTATAATTGCCAAAGATTTCACCTAAATCGCTATTTAAATCTATATAATGTGACATCACTATGCTCCTCTCGTTCTTCATCTTTTTTGTATGCTTGGTTTTCCTTATATTCTAATTTCCTTATATTCTCCTTATATTCTCCATCTTTTCTTTTAATTCTATAGAATATAGTAACATGATTATACAAAATATATTGATACGTTATCAATGATTTTTGTCATGTATACAAAATTCATATAATAACGCAAAACAGCACTCGACGTAATGTCGAGTGCTTTCACAATCAATAGGACTATTGTTATATGTGTGTATATGGAGAGAGTTGTAAGGGATTCAATGAAAGGGTCAATAGCCTACCGATTATTTATTGTCCTTGGATGCAACATCATCAGCTTGTTTGCTGTCATCTGCAGATTTGTCATCACTGGATTTAGCATCGGATGTGTTAGCACCATCCTTGTCGCTAATCACGATGTGACCATCTACAACATCAGCCAATAAGTGTTTCGCATCGATGTGATCCAAGTAGAAATCAGTTACATTGTCACGAATTTCAGATTCAATAACACGACGTAATGGACGAGCGCCCATTGTTTTGTCATAACCTTGTT
>ERZ1106969.1991-NODE-1991-length-11833-cov-2.495415_pt1 | contig 11833 bp, 8 predicted proteins | sample MGYA00403685_ERZ1106969 | MGnify/ENA primary metagenome ERZ1106969 (study PRJEB35170, sample SAMEA104062416) | human gut metagenome | biome: human gut; feature: human-associated habitat; material: faeces | place: Denmark | collected 2012-05-18 ... | reverse complement strand
ATAATTATATTTATAATGGAATTTCTATCGATGGAATTGATATTAGTGGTGATACAAAAGAAGAGGCACAAAAGAAAATTGATACCTATATGAATGAGTTAAGGGAGACGCCAATCGAATTTAAGACGGATTTAGATAAAGTTTCCGTATCCATGGAAGAAGTTGGACTCACTTACACAAATAAAGAAGTTGTAGAAGAGGCATTTTCTTATGGAAAAGAAGGAAATATTATTAAACGTTATAAAGAGAAAAAAGATATTGAGGAAAATCCTTTACAATTAACACTTGATAAAACAATTAGTACCAAGAAGTTAAAGCAAGTGATAAAAAATTCTGAGGATACTTTAGTACAAAAGGCACAAAATGCTTCTATTAAGAGAGAAAATGGTGCGTTTCAAGTGATTCCAGAAAAAGAAGGACTTACCATCGATTATGATAAGACAACAAAGGAATTTAAGTCTTATGTTAGTGAAACATGGGATGGACAAGAGGATTCTTTCCTTGTGGAGACAAAAAAGGATGAGCCACAATATAAAAGTGCTGACTTAAAAGAAGTAAAAGATGTCCTTGGGACTTTTACAACGAATTATTCTTCTTCCACATCGGATCGTGCACAAAATGTTGCAACAGGTGCAGGGCATATTAACGGAACGGTGCTTTATCCAGGAGAAGAATTTTCGACTTATGAAAAAGTTGCACCTTATACTTATGAAAATGGATATCGTACAGGGAAAGCCTATTCAAATGGAGAGGTAATCGATAGTATTGGTGGAGGTATTTGCCAAGTGTCCACAACCCTTTATAATGCGGTAATCCGTTCCGAGTTAGAAATAACAGAACGATCTCCTCACTCTATGATTGTAGGATATGTACCATTAGCGGCAGATGCTGCTATGGCAGGTACTTATAAAAATTTAAAGTTTAAAAACAATACCGATTTTCCAATTTATATTGAAGGAACTACATATAATCGAAATGTTACTTTTACCATTTATGGAAAAGAAACAAGAGCAAGCAACCGAAAAATAGAATTTCGTAGTGAAACGTTAGAAACTTACCAACCAGGAGCGGATATTGAAAAAGAAGATCCAACGATGCCAGTAGGGCAAACTATTGTTACCCAGTCCGCACATATTGGATATCGGGCACAGCTTTGGAAGGACATTTATATCGATGGTGAGAAAACGGATTCCATTCTTGTGAATACGAGTACCTATCAATCTTCTCCAAGAAGAGTGACGGTTGGAACAAAACAGCCAGAACAGCCAAAAGAAGAGGAAACAAAGGAAGAAGAGACAACAAAAGAAGAAACAACAAAAGAGGAAACGACGGAAACAGAATCTTCTGAAGAAAAAGAAGAAACAACAAGCGATTCTTCTGAAAGCACAACGACAAATGAAAGTATAGAACAGCAGGTGAATTCAGAGGAGTAAAGGAAAAAGAGAAAGGAATTGCCATGAAGAATGGAAAAGCACCAGAAAACGTATTAGTTCGAAGCGTTTTAAAACAATTAAAGAAAAAAAGAGCCGAAGTGATTCAAGGGCCAGCCATTGGAGAACAAGCAGGAATTATGGATGTCTCTGCACAGCAAACAGTGGTGCTTTCTACAAATCCTTTCATTGGAACGAAGAAAGAAGTGGGAGAGTATGGGCTTTATGAAGCAGTCAATGATGTAGCAATCACAGGAGCGGAAGTGATCGCGGTTCTTGTTAGCATCCTTCTTCCTGCCAAAATGGAAGAAAAAGGGTTAAAAAGAATTATGGAAGATTTAAGAATCCAGTGCCAGCGATTAAACATTGATGTTATAGGAGGACATACTGAAGTGACACCTTCCGTTTTAGAGCCAATTTTAACGGTAACTGCTGTAGGAGTTTTAAATGAGAAGGAATATTTCCATTCCTCTTCTTTAAAAGAGGAAATGGAGATTGTCATGACCAAATGGTGTGGTTTTAGTGAAACCGCTCGGTTAGCAGAGCGAATGGAGCGGGAATTACAGACTCGTTATCCAAACGACTTTTTAGATGGAGCAAAGGCATTAAAACAGTTTTTACCAATTAAAGATGAGATGGAAGTATTAAAAACTTGCCATATCAGTGCTATTCACCAAATTTCAAAAAGTGGGGTGTTTGGTGCATTATGGGATTTCGCAGCCGCGGGTAAGGTGGGCCTAGAAGTAGATCTTATGAAAATCCCAATGAAACAAGAAACGGTTGAGATCTGCGAGTTCTTTGATTTAAATCCATATCGATTAAATTCTGTGGGTAGTCTTTTAATCGCTACAGAGCGAGGAAATGATGTAGTAGAAGCATTAAATCGCTCAGGAATCCCTGCTGTTATTATTGGGAAGACAGTGGCAGGCAATGATAGAATTATAAGAAATGGAGAAGAAGAACGTTATCTAGAACCACCAAAATCGGACGAAATCAATAAACTATTTATAATGGAGTGAGCTAAAATGAGAGAAGAAATTTTAACAATGATAGAAAAGAATAACAAACTATCCACAAAAGATTTAGCGGATATGTTTGGGGTAGATGAAGTAACGATTATTAATGAGATCGCGAAAATGGAAGAAGAAAAAGTGATCTGTGGGTATCATACTTTAATCAATTGGGATAAGACAGATAAGGAAAGTGTAACTGCCTTAATTGAAGTAAAAGTAACACCACAACGTGGAAGAGGGTTTGATCAGATCGCAGAACGTATCTATAATTTTCCGGAAGTAAAATCTGTTTATTTAATGTCTGGAAGTTTTGATTTAACAGTCGTAATCGAAGGAAAAACAATGAAAGAAGTTGCGATGTTTGTATCAGAAAAACTAGCACCATTAGAACCAGTATTAAGTACAGCAACGCACTTTATTTTAAAGAAATATAAAGATCATGGGACTGTTATGGAAGCCGTGACAAAGCCAGAAAGGATGGCGATCCTTCCATGAGAAATCCTTTATCCGATAGAATTGTAGAAATCCAACCTTCTGGAATCCGTAAATTTTTTGATATTGTAAATGAAATGCCAGACGCTATTTCTTTAGGTGTTGGAGAGCCTGATTTTGATACTCCTTGGCACATACGAGAAGAGGGAATTTACTCTCTTGAAAAAGGGAGAACCTATTATACTTCCAACGCGGGTCTTATGGATCTTCGTGAAGCAATTGTAGAGTATACAGAGCGCACATTAGGGATTCGCTATCATGCAAAAGATGAAGTGATTGTAACAGTAGGTGGAAGTGAAGCGATTGATATTGCTCTTCGTGCCATGTTAAATCCAGGGGATGAAGTTATTATGCCAGAACCTTGCTATGTATCTTATCTTCCTTGCATTAAGCTAGCAAATGGAGTGCCAGTTTCTGTAGAATTAGAAGAAAAATATGAGTTTCGTCTTCAAAAAGAACAGCTTTTAAATGCGATTACAGATAAGACAAAAGTTCTTATTTTATCTTATCCAAATAACCCAACTGGGGCCATTATGACAAAGGAAGATTTAAAAGCCATCGCAGAAGTTGTAGTAGAAAAGGATCTTTTTGTTATTTCTGATGAGATCTATGCAGCTCTCACTTATGGTATGGAGCATACAAGCATTGCATCTTTCCCAGGAATGAAAGAACGAACGATTGTAATCAACGGTTTTTCTAAAGCATTTGCTATGACAGGTTGGAGACTTGGATATGCCATGGGACCAAAAGTTATTTTAGAACAGATGACAAAAATTCATCAATTTTGTATTATGGCAGCTCCAACAACAAGCCAGTATGCGGCAATAAGTGCATTGAGAAATGGGGATAACGATGTAGAAGAAATGAGAAAGTCTTATAATTTAAGAAGAAATTATTTGATGAAAGCTATGAAAAGAATGAATCTACAGTGTTTTGAGCCATATGGCGCTTTTTATATTTTCCCTTGTATTAAAGAATTTGGAATGACTTCCGAAGAGTTTGCAACGAAATTATTGGAGCAAGAAAAAGTAGCTGTTGTTCCAGGATCTGCTTTTGGTGCGTGTGGAGAAGGATTTATTCGTATTTCTTATGCTTACTCGATTGAGGAATTAAAACGAGCATTGGAGAGAGTAGAGCATTTTATCACAACATTAAGAGAACAGAATAAGAAGAAATAAAAAGGAAGAAGAAAATGATCCATATTGTATTACATGAACCAGAAATGCCAGCAAACACAGGAAATATCGGAAGAACTTGTGTAGCGCTTGGTGCGGTGTTACATTTAATTGAACCACTTGGATTTAAAATTGATGATAAGTCCGTAAAACGAGCAGGACTTGATTATTGGGAGAAATTAGATGTAAGAACTTATGTTAATTTCGAAGAATTTTTAGAAAAAAATCCAAATGCCCATATTTATATGGCAACTACAAAGTCAAAACAGACTTATGTTGATGTGAACTATGAAGATGGTTGTTATATTATGTTTGGAAAAGAAAGTGCTGGAATTCCAGAAGAAATTTTATTAGAACATAAGGAAGACTGTGTGAGAATCCCTATGATTCCACATATTCGTTCATTAAACTTATCAAATTCCGTTGCTATTGTTGCCTATGAAGCGATGCGTCAACAAGGATTTGATCATCTTCAATTAGAAGGACAACTTCATCATTATGAATGGTAAGAAAAAGGCGTGATCTCATGGAAAAGAGGTCATGCCTTTTTTCTGTTTTTTGTAAAATTTTTGTAAATTAGAACAAGATCTCCTATACAAAATAAAAAAATGATATAAAATGGAGTTAATAACTTAATAAAGAAGAAAGGATATTACTTAGGAGGAATAACATGATACGATCAATCATCAATGGATTTTGTATGGCGTTAGCCGATAGTGTTCCAGGGGTGTCAGGAGGAACCATTGCTTTTATTATGGGATTTTATGATCAATTTATTGGTTCTATCCATAACTTAGCATTTCGAGGAATGGAGGAGAAAAAACGAGCATTTTTCTATTTAGTGAAATTAGGAATTGGCTGGATTATCGGCATGATTTCAGCAGTTCTCGTTCTTTCTGCTGTCTTTGAATCCAATATTTATGTGATTAGTTCTTTGTTTATTGGCTTTATTGTATGTGCCATTCCTGTTATTATACAGGAGGAAAAAGGATGTATCGTAGGGCATTATAAAAATTTTATTTTCTTATTGATAGGAGCGGCAGTTGTTGCGTTAATCACTTATTTTAATTCCAGCAGTCAAACGGTTGGATCGGATTTAAGTCATCTCACAATTGGAAGTGGAATTTATTTATTTGTCGTTGGAATGATTGCGATTTCTGCTATGTTTTTACCAGGAATTTCAGGTTCTACTCTACTTTTAATTTTTGGACTCTACGTTCCTGTTATTAATGCTATCAAAGAATTATTGCATTTTAACCTTACTTATTTACCAGCTATTATCGTATTTGGCCTTGGTGTTGTTACAGGAGCGTTAACTGTTGTAAAGGGAATTAAAGTGTGTTTAGATAAGTTTCGTTCCCAGATGGTGTATGCGATTCTTGGTATGATGCTCGGTTCTCTCTATGCCATTGTTATGGGGCCAACTACGTTAGAAGTTCCACAGCCAGCAATGAATTTTGAAAGTTTTCATTTTATTGCTTGTTTGATTGGAGTGGGATTAATTATACTGTTACAAGTCGTAAGAGAGAAAAAGGAAGTATAAGGAAAAAAGAATTTTTTAGTAGGAATTTTATATAAAAAATCTTTGAAAATTTGTATAATAGTTATGAAAATCAGTTTTATAATTGACAGTACCTGTTTTATTTGCTACAATTTGTTCAGAAAATAAATAGACGGATTGTTACTGGTAAAGCAGGCAAAACCAACACTGGTAGAGATAGAATGTTATGTTTAGCAGTGTTGGTTTTTTTGTTTTACGCGAACGTGAAATGTGAGAAGCTCGCTAAGTGTGTTTTTTATCGTTTCATGAGAGGATAAGTTCGAATTTAGAATGTAGAAAGAGAGGCGTTTTGTGGGAGGAATATGATATGATGATTGATAAAGTGATTAACAATAACATTATCAGTGTAATAGATAAAACTGGTGAAGAAGTTCTTATTATGGGACGAGGTATTGGTTTTAAAGGACGCCCAGGGATGCCAGTTGATGAGAAAAAGATTCAAAAAATATTCCGTTTAGAATCGCCGGCCCAAACGAAGATGTTTCAAGATATTATTGAAGATATGCCCATGGAGCATATTCAAGTATCTTCGGATATTATCGGTTATGCCAAAACGGTGATTGAAAGTAAGCTAAATCGTTCTATTTATTTAACATTGACAGATCATATTAATTTCGCGCTAGAGCGTTTTGAAAAGGGAATGAACTTAAAAAATGCCTTGCTTTGGGAGATTAAAAAGTTCTATCCAAAAGAATACTTAGTTGGTAAACAAGCATTAGTTATGATAAAAGAACAACTACAGGTAGAACTTCCAGAAGATGAAGCTGGTTCTATTGCTATGCATTTTGTAAATGCAGAGTTGAATAGCCAGATGAACGAAACGGTTGATATTACAAAAGTAATACAAAGCGTGCTAGATGTTATTAAATATCATTTTCAGATTAATTTAAATGAGAGTTCCTTAGATTATGAACGTTTAGTCACTCATTTAAAATTCTTTGCACAGAGAATTATTATTGGAAAGCATTTAAAAGAGGAAGATGAAGACTGGAAACAGATGATTTTTTCTAAGTATGCAGAGGAATATGAATGTGCAATCAAAGTGAGAAATTTAATTCAAAAGATTTATCATTACGAAGTTGATGATAATGAACTTATGTATTTAACTCTCCATATTCGCCGTGTTACAGGAGCAGGAGAGTAGAGAATAATAATTGAATAGACGGATTGTCACTGGTAATGCAGGCAAAACCTAAAGAGAGTAAGAAGAGGAAATGAGACAGATCCTAAAAAGGAGATGGATTGCAATTATGGCACATTTCATCATTTATTATCACACTCTCTTTAGGTTTTTTTTATATTTTATAAGCAAAAATTTTAAAAGGAGGCAAGCATATGGATTATACAAATTGTGCAAAGGAAATCCTAAAAGAGCTTGGAGGAGAAAGTAACATTAAAGATTTAACCCATTGTATTACAAGACTTCGCTTTGTCTTAAAAGATGAGAGTATAGTAGATGATGAGCGAGTAAAAGCCATCAAAGGTGTTATGGGTGTTATGAAGAAAGGAGGGCAGTATCAAGTTATTATCGGCAATGATATTGTAAAGTGTTATAATGCAGTTGTAAGCCAAAGTAGCTTAAAGCTAGGCGGTGATACGAAAGTAGAATCAGAGAAAAAAGAACCACTGACTGCGAAAAGTGTGTTTAATCACTTATTAGATATTATCTCAGGTAGTATGTCATCCATTATGGCACCACTTGTTGGCTGTGGTCTCGTAAAGATTATTGTTATTTTACTTGGATTTGCAGGAGTTTCTGAAACAAATACAACTTATCAGATTTTAACAGCAATTGGTGATGTTTGTTTCTACTTCTTACCAGTATTATTAGCTTATACATCAGCTAAAAAATTTGGAACGAATCCAATTTTGGCAGCTTGTGTATCAGCTGTTTTAATTCATCCAACAATCATTGGTTTATTAGATTCAGGAGAAGCAGTTACGTTTTTAGGTATTAAAGTAACAAGTGCAACTTATTCTTCTTCTGTTGTGCCAGCATTGCTTTCCACTTGGTTTATGTCTCTTGTGGAAAAGGCATTAGATCGTATTTTACCAAGTTGGGCAAAAACAATTTTTAAACCGATGTTCCTTTTATTGATCACTGTTCCAGTAGCATTGGTTGTATTAGCACCAGCAGGAAATATCGTTGGTATTGGTTTAGCCACAGCCATGACGTGGTTACAGAGCAAAGTGGGTTGGTTAGCACTTGCTATCTTCAGTGGAATTATGCCATTTGTTGTTATGACAGGAATGCACTGGGCGTTTGTACCAGCGGCTATTGAAACATTAGCAACTGGTGGAGAAGGAATCTTACTTCCAGCCATGTTAGCATCTAACATAGCATTAGGAGCTGCTTGTGTGGCTGTTTCTATGAAAACAAAAAATAAAGAGTTAAAATCCAATGCTGTTGCATCTGGAGTGTCTGCTTTAGCGGCAGGCGTTACAGAGCCAGGATTATATGGTGTAGCCTTACCACTGAAAAAGCCATTGATGGCAGCTTGTATCGGTAGTGCGGTTTCTGGTTTATTTATCGGTATTTTTGGTGTGTTATCTTATGCTTTTGCTTCTCCATCTTTAATTGCCATCGTACAGTTTGTTAATCCAAAAGATGCAAAGAGCATTATTTATCCTGTAATTGCAGCCATTATTTCTATTGTTGTAACTTTTATTTTAACTTTAGTATTAGGATTTGAAGATCCTGTGGAAGAAGGGGAAGAAAAAATAGTATCTCCTGTTCCAGTAGAAGAACCTACAGAAGTTACAGAAGTGAAAACAGAAGGAGAAAAATATGTGTTTGCACCGATCAAAGGACAGGTTGTTCCTTTAAGTGAAGTGCCAGATGAAACATTTGCAAGTGAAATTTTAGGAAAAGGAATTGCTATTGTTCCAGAAGAAGGAAAAGTAGTTGCTCCATTTGATGGAACTGTTATTAGCGTATTTGATACTCTTCATGCCTTTGGTTTAAAATCAAAAGATGGAGTGGAAGTGTTAATTCATATTGGATTAGAAACTGTTCGTTTAAATGGAGAAGGATTCACTTCTCATATTAAACAAGGAGATATCATTCGAAAAGGCGATCTTTTAATGGAAATGGATCTTGACTTTATTAAGAAATCAGGATATGAAACAATTACACCAGTTATTGTATCTAATATGGATGCCTTTGCTAATATCGAAACTGTGAAAACAGGAAAGGTACAAAAAGAAGAGAAAGTATTGAAACTTTCTTAAAAGAACTGTCGAAAGCCGTATTGCCACACAAATAATATGGCTTTTGACAAAAAGAATTTAAAATAAAAATATAAGGAGGAATTCTTATGAAACCAGTATTTCCAAAAAATTTTTTATGGGGTGGTGCAGTCGCTGCCAATCAGTGTGAAGGTGCTTATAATGAGGATGGAAAAGGACTTTCTACTCAGGATGTAGCGCCAAAAGGGATTGTTGGACCAATTACAGAACAACCAACAGAAGATAATATGAAGTTAATCGGAATTGATTTTTATCATCGCTATAAAGAGGATATAAAACTTTTTGCAGAGATGGGATTTAAAGTATTTCGTACTTCTATCGCTTGGTCTCGTATTTTTCCGTTGGGAGATGAGCAAGAACCAAATGAAAAGGGATTAAAGTTTTATGATGATCTATTTGATGAATGTTTGAAATATGGAATCGAGCCTCTTGTAACCATTTCCCATTATGAGACACCACTTCATCTGGCAAAGACTTATAATGGTTGGGTTGATAGAAGAATGATCGAATTTTATGAACATTATGTTCGTACGATTTTTGATCGTTATAAAGATAAAGTAAAATATTGGTTGACCTTTAACGAAATCAACTCTGTTATGCATGAGCCACTTTTAAGTGGTGCAATTATGACACCAAAAGAGCAATTATCAAAACAAGATCTTTATCAAGCGGTTCACCATGAATTAGTAGCAAGTGCTTTAGCAACAAAAATTGCTCATGAAATGATGCCAAATGCAAAAGTTGGATGTATGGTTTTAGGAATGCCTGTCTATCCGATGACACCAAATCCAGATGATGTGTTAAAAGCAATGGAACGAGATCGAGAGAATTTATTGTTCTCCGATGTCCATGTAAGAGGAACATATCCAGGATATTTTAAACGTATTTTAAGAGAGCAGAATATTACAATACAAATGGAACCAGAGGATGAAGAGATCTTAAAAAATACAGTAGACTTTATTAGCTTTAGCTATTATATGAGCATATGTGAGTCAACAGATCCGACCAAAACAGCAGGAAAAGGAAATCTACTCGGTGGAGTAAGAAACCCATATTTACCAGAAAGTGAATGGGGATGGCAAATCGATCCACAAGGACTCCGCTATATTTTAAATGTATTTTATGATCGCTACCAAAAACCATTATTTATTGTTGAAAATGGACTTGGTGCCGTAGACGAACTGGTAGAAGATGAAGATGGAAATAAGACAGTTATTGATGATTATCGCATCAAATACTTAAATGATCATTTGGTACAAGTAGCAGAAGCCATTAAAGATGGGGTAGAAGTGATGGGATATACAACTTGGGGATGTATTGATCTTGTTAGTGCTTCTACTGCTGAATTAAAGAAACGCTATGGATTTATCTATGTGGATCGCAATGATGATGGAACGGGAACATTAAATCGTTATAAGAAAAAATCATTTAACTGGTATAAAGAAGTAATTCGGACAAATGGGGAAAGTTTAAAAGAAGAATAAACAAATAATGAAAAAGGAAGGCTATTTTTTGTATAATAGACTTCCTTTTTTCTGCATTATTTGTAGACATCATTTTTCTAAAAATAACCATAGAAATATATATGGGGTTATTTTCCAGAAGGTTTTGAAAGAGTGAATACGAATTCACTACCAACATTTTCAGTGCTAATTAAATTGATCTGTTCATTATGAGCATGAATGATCTCTTTTGTAATGGCAAGACCGATTCCGTGGCTTTTCTTATCTTTTCCACGGGAGTTATCCACTTTATAAAAGCGTTCCCATATATGGGTTTGTTCGGAACGAGGAATACCGATTCCTTTGTCTTTGATCGATATGGATACTTTATTATGAGCGAGCTCTGTAATCGTAATTTTAATATCGCCACCCGCTTTGCTGAATTTAATAGCATTGTCGGTTAAATTATAAATCACTTGCTCAATCTTTGTTTTATCCGCTCTTATAATACAAGAGGGGGAAGACGAGGACATAGTAATTGTAATATTTTTAGAATTACATTGTCCTTCGAATGTATTTATCGTAGAACGAACGGTTTGAACGATATCAAAATTAGAGAGATTTAGCAGAGGGCCGTATCCATTTAATGTTTTTAAAGCGATGAGTCCTTCTGTTAACTTTGTAAGCCTCTTAGTCTCATCAAGAAGCACGCCTAAATATTTCTCATAAAGTTCTGGTGGAATGGTTCCATCAAGCATTGCTTCTAAATATCCTTTAATGGATGTTAAAGGAGAGCGAAAGTCGTGGGATACATTTGAGATAAAGTCTTTTCGATATTGTTCTGTTTTGCTAAGCTCCGCTGCCATGAAGTTTAGGGAAGAAACAAGTTCTCCAATTTCGTCATTTCGTTCGATAGGAATGAAAGTATCAAAGTTTCCTTTAGCATACTGGCGCGCTGCTTGGTTAATCTCTCCAATAGGAACTAAAATCTTACGGGAGAAATAGGAGAGCAAAATAATGAGAACAACCACTAAAATCCCAAGAGCTAAGTAAGTTGCCTTTGTAATACCAGCTTGTGTTGTGGAAAGAGTGGAGATAGGAGAGTGTAATACGATATATCCAACTAACTCTCCAGACAGACTAATGGGACGTCCTGTGCTAATCATTTCTTCTTCAAAGGATTGTCCAAAAGTTCCTGTTGTTCGAAAGGTTCGCTCGAGATCAATGCTAGGCATAATATCTGTTAGTTTTTTATTCAAAAATTGCTCTTCTTCTTCCGAAGAGGTTGTGACAATCGTTCCATCTTTATCGCAGAGCCATACTTCTGAATTGAGAAGGCTGTCTAGTTCGCTAAAATATTGAGAAAGTCTTTGGGTTGAAACATCTCCAGAGAAATAATCTCTTGCGTATTGCCTCGAAATTAATTTGGCCTCTTTTTGCATAGAACTTTGTTTTTCGGTAATTAAAACAG
>ERZ1106969.1971-NODE-1971-length-11950-cov-11.784363_pt1 | contig 11950 bp, 10 predicted proteins | sample MGYA00403685_ERZ1106969 | MGnify/ENA primary metagenome ERZ1106969 (study PRJEB35170, sample SAMEA104062416) | human gut metagenome | biome: human gut; feature: human-associated habitat; material: faeces | place: Denmark | collected 2012-05-18 ... | reverse complement strand
AAGTACTTTTTACAAAAAAGTTAAATTTTGGTTATTTTTCACAAAGAAAAATGCCGGCATCCTTGGTAATAAAGAACCCATCCTTTGTCTTTCGCGATACAAATCCCCGGAAATCTTTGTATTTGTCCAGAAGATACTGATTCTGATTTCCATGGCAGGAGAGGATATAGGAAATCAGCGGTTCTGCATCGGGGACAAGAAGAGAGTCCTTATAGCTTTCCCAGAAAATACGGGAAAAATACGGTGCTAGGATATCTGCTCCGTTTTCTCTGCCAAAACGCTCATAGAGTTTGTCTGCGGAGAGAACGATCCGGTCGTCAAAATCCCGGACCAGTCTGCTGACTTCCTGCATGTGTTTTTTTCCATAGGTACTGCAGATCAGTTTTCCGCCCGGAGTGAGCACACGTTGAATTTCGCTGCATACAGCAGAGATATCTTCACAGTAAAAAAGCACATGGTTTGCAATGACCAGATCAAAGCTTCTGTCTTCATGAGGAATTCTTGCACAGTCAAATGCCTCGAAGGAAAAACGGCTGTCTTTGCGTCCGATAGCACGTCTGGCATCACGAAGCATTCCGGATGAAAGGTCAGAAAGAGTAACGGAAACTTTACCGGGGAGGCTGGAAATATTCTGTGTCCACAGAACACCGTCGCCGCATCCAAGTTCAAGGATACGCATCCCCGGATGAATCTGGCACTGCTCATAAACCCATGGAAACCATCCCTGTTTATTCTGGGAATAAAGGCTGTGCAGATTAATGCGTGAGGAAATGTTGGAGGCGTTCTGGTATTGATTTTTCATGCTTTTCTCCATGCCTGTCAGGTGGATCAGGTCAAGCATTTGATTCCAGTCTATGGCATGATGGGAGCGGATCGCATCTGTGGTATCCTGGATTGCCTTTTCCACCAGCTGCATTTGTTCGATACGGTCACGTACCAGCTTTAGCTGGATGTTCAGGGAATTTTCCATAAAATGATAGTCTGAGTCGTCAATGGTCATTTCCCGTATGTCATCCAGGGAGAAACCCAGATATTTCAGAAGCAGGATCTGGGAAAGTCTTGCAAAATCCTCATCTGTATAAAAACGTGCGCCGGATTCTGTTACATAGGAGGGTTTGAGGATATTCTGTTTGTCATAATAGCGGATAGTGCGGAGTGTTACATGTGCCATCCGTGCAAATTCTCCGGAAGAGTAGTAGCCGTCTTTTTTCATTGTAAAACCTTCTTTAAGAAAAATAGTCTTGCCCGCAAATGCGGATAGAAACAGTTGTTCAGCCTGTATTTGCGTATTGCTGATATGTGTAGAGTATAACACAGCTGACCGGCAGGCTACAAGCATCAGGTATTACCGGATGGATAATACTATACTAGCTGAATTGTAAGTCAGATGGTGATTTTTGACATTTTTTGGAGGATGCTAATCCTTGTCTTTTGACAGAAATTATGGTATGTTAAATAATAACAATCAAAACTGATTTTCATACAAATCATAATCTGGCAGTTCTGCCATATTTTTTCCAAAATACAATAAATATTAAGAGAGAACAGTAATGACAATATGAAAGGTGCAGGGACAGGAGGAGCCTGATGATTAATTTATTTGATTTTACTTATTGCGGAGACTATAATCGGCAGATTCAGAATCTGGCAAGGATGGTGCCGGAGAAGTGGAGCTTTTCGGATACAGATGATAACGGAATTCTGAAAGGATACCTGGAACATACATTTAAACGCCTTTATGAAGAACAGAAGGTGTGGGAGAAAAAGAATTATGCCATATTTAATACAGGACTCTTTAATTACTATTATCAGCCGATTTATGCGTATTTTATTCCCAATCTGGTCCCGGACAGGCAGCCCTGGTTTCTGGATGGCTTTTATACAGAATACTATTTGTTAAAAGAAGGAATCACCTGTCTGCCGGAAAAGGCATGCTATGTGGAAAATCCGTCAGATCTTGTGTTTGATACAAAACTTCCGGTAATTCCACAGTACGAGCATATTTTCGGGGATGAGGAAAATGCTGCCCGTCTTCCAAAGGAAGTACGTGACAGCAGCATGAAAATGCAGCTGTTTGACGGCGCGCTGAAACAGACAAAAAGAATGCTTGAGGCAGATTACAGAACGGCAATTCCACAGTATTATAATCACTCAATTCAACTGCTGCTCCCAATCTGTCTCCGCCATCCGGGAAAACCCGACCTTGCACTGGCGTGTATGAAAACTTCGGACGGAAGCAAATATCTGGGGCGTACCTGCCTGACTCTCAGAATGGCCTATCATAATGCCAGACTTCTTGCAAGGGTGGACCGAAGCTGGCTGATGACTTCTGTATCTGCCTGAGGTTTGACATGTGTGGTTCGCTTTGATATATTATAGCAGCGAAGCGGATGATTTTATCTGTTTGACTGAAATGATGTCAGGTCAGACATTTACGGATTGTTCTGCTGCTATAGATGAAACAACAGAAAAAGGTGGGTGAGAAATCAAATGCGAAATAAAAGTCTGGATGCTGTAAAGGCCATTGCTGCGTGCCTGGTGGTATGCATCCATGTAAGCTTTCCGGGACAGGCCGGGCAGCTTGTAAAAGTACTGGCAAGATGTGCGGTGCCGTTTTTCTTTATGGTATCCGGGTATTTCTGTTATTATCAAAATTGCAATGCCTCAAAAAGAATATTGTCTAAAATCCTGCATATCATGAAGCTTTTTGCAGTTTCAGTTGTGTTTTATTTTATCTGGGAATGTTTTATGAAAGCCTGGAATGGGGAGAGAGTATGGACATGGATAAAAGGGCTTGTGAGTACAGAGTATCTGAAGGAATTTTTCGTGTACAACAGTACTTCTCCGGTAAGAGCACATTTATGGTTTCTTCCTGCATTAATTTACTGTTATCTGCTTGCTCTCCTGATTGAAAAATGGAGAATGCGTAAGGCTGCATATTGTATGGCACCTGTATTGCTGGCAATACTTTTATGGAGAGCGGAGTTTTGTGTCTTTTTTGACAGATTTTATCACACTATGGAATACAGAAACTTTCTGTTTACAGGAATGAGCTTTTTCCTTACAGGTCAGATGATCCATGAATATCAGGATAAGATAGTATGCAAATGTCTGGAGCAATGGATGCAATGGGGATTGAAAGCAGGGATGATTTTCGGTGTGGCACTCAGCATGATGGAATATGCTTTCCGGGGAGCAGGAGAAATTTATACAGGAAATTGTGTTGCAGTGATCTGTCTGTTTCTGTGGCTTATTTTATATGGAAGGGAAATAAATTTTCCCTCTGTACTGGTGGAAACCGGAAGAAAATATGCTTTCCTGATCTATCTTCTTCATCCGGCGATGTCAGACCTTCTGAAAAAATGTTCAGAAGGTCTGGGAGTCAGCGACTGTCAGATTTATTTTTGGCTGCGTCCGGTTTTGGTATATATGCTGACAGTGGTGACAGTTTCTGGCATATCTGCGGTCTCTGCGTATGCAAGTGAGCAGTAACCAGTAAGTTACTGTTCATTGGTAATATCCCGCGAGGTGTTTTTTTGTGAGCGAAGGTCACAGAAAACCCGAGATATACCGCGCGAATTTATGCGATTAGCATAAATTAAGTTTGCGAAGCAAACGATACTCCTTGGGCATTGCACAAGGAGGTTCATATTTCCTGCATCGCGAAGCGTGTTACTGAGAACGGAGTGAACAGTAACACCAGTAACGTTATCTTCGGAAATCGCGGGAATTATAACTGTTCACATAATGGAAAATGTGATATAGTAATCAGTAAATCTTATGAACGTAACCGTTCGGTGTTTCGCAGAATGGAGGATTGCTGAACAGTTACCGAAAATCATTATGCAGAAAATACAAAGGAGAGAGAATGGCAGATAAAAATCAGGACAAGAACCAGAGTAAGAACAGAACAGAACAGGCAGAAGAGCACGATGAAAGCGTGCTGAATCCGGAGATTAAGAATGAATCGGATTTGTCAAAGAAGGAAAGACGTCTGATTGAGAAAGAAAAATTAAAGGGAATGGGGCCAAAGAAAAAGCTGGAATATATCTGGATGTATTATAAACCGGCTATTTTCGGAGTGATCGCAGTGATTGCTCTTATATTCGGAATAAAGGATTACTATGAACAGTCCAAAATAAAAACAGTTCTGTCCATGACAGTGGTAAATTCAATGGCAAATGATACGGAAACTCCTGAGCAGAAAATCAAAGAAACACTTGGGTACAAAGATGATCCGTATAGTAAAGTAGAGATAGGCGTGAATCTTACTACGGACTCTGAAATGGCAGAATTTGATTATAATGCACAGATGGCTTATGTGGCACAGATCCAGGCAGGTTCCATTGATATTATGGTTATGCCGGAGAAGCTTTATCAAACTTTGAAGAAAAATGAGCCATTTGCAGATTTGAAGGAATTGATGGGTGAGGAAGCTTTTGAGAAGTTTGGAATGCAGACAGATACTACGCACATTTCCATTACTGACAGTGAGCTTGAACAGGAATTAGGTGTAATCTACGATCCTGTATGCATTGCAGTGCCGTATTCAGCACCGAATCAGGAGAACGCAGTAAAATGGATAAAAAGTCTTGACAGCAGGAAATAAATTATGATATGTTTATCACACCAAAACTGGTGTGGATTTTTCAGTCTTGTGACAAACATGAACTCTTTTCGCCGCACGATTATCATACAGCAATGTAGAGATAATTGTGTGGCGTTTTTTGTTGCAATGAAACAGAGAAAGGAAAAAAGAATGAACAATACTTTTATGAAGAAAAAACCGATTCTGCCGCTTCTGGCATCTATGGCAATGCCTATGGTACTGTCTATGCTGGTGAATTCACTGTACAACATCGTAGACAGCTTTTTTGTGGCAAAGATCAGTGAGCAGGCGATGACAGCTCTGTCTCTGGTATTTCCTGTACAGAACTTTATTAATGCAGTTGCCATTGGTTTCGGTGTGGGAATCAATGCACAGATTTCTTTTCAGCTGGGAGCAAAAAATATTAAAAATGCGAATATAGCAGCTACCCATGGTATGCTCTTTAATATTATCCATGGAATTATTTTTACAGTAATCTGTATTCCGTTTATGCCTGTATTTCTCGGTATGTTTACAAAAGAGCAAGAAGTGATCTCGCCTGGTGTGCAGTATTCAACTATTGCATTTGCATTTTCCACAGTGATCATGATCAGCCTGTCCTTCGAAAAGATTTTTCAGGCTGTGGGCAGAATGAAATTGACAATGATCAGCCTGATGATCGGTTGTATTTCCAATATTATCCTGGATCCGCTGCTGATTTTCGGAGTGGGGATTTTTCCGGAAATGGGGATCAGAGGTGCAGCACTGGCAACTGGTCTTGGCCAGGTATTTACAGTTATTGTATATCTGATCGCATATAAGAAGTGTAGTATTCCGGTGGAGATCAGCAGGAAATATCTGGAACTTAACAGGAACCTGGACGGGAAGCTGTATATGGTAGGGATTCCCGCAATCCTGAATATTGCCCTGCCGTCAGTTCTGATCTCTTTCCTGAATCAGATATTATCGGCTTTTTCCGGAAGCTATGTAGTGGTTCTGGGAATCTATTATAAGCTTCAGACTTTTTTATATCTGCCTGCAAGCGGCATTGTCCAGGGAATGCGCCCGTTGATAGGATATAATTACGGAGCAGGAGAAATAAAGAGGGTAAAGAAACTTTTTGGGATTTCTGTGGTTCTGAATGGTATGATCATGCTGGCAGGAACGATCATCTGCTTTACAGCATCAGAGACATTGATGGGAATGTTTACTGAGAACCCGGAAACTGTAAGACTTGGCACTGCAGCATTACAGATTATCAGTATCGGGTTTATCCCATCTGCCATCTCTGTTACAGCTTCCGGTGCATTAGAAGGACTGAGCAAAGGTGCTCAGTCCCTGGTGATTTCGTTATTAAGATATATTATAGTGATCATTCCGGCAGCTTATCTGCTGTGCTATTTTGCCGGGGCAGATGCTGTGTGGAATGCGTTCTGGATCTGTGAATTTATAACAGCAGTGGTAGTAGGTATCGGAATAAAGTATTATCGGAACCGTCTGCTGCAGTAGACGATAGCGATAAAGCTGCTAAGTCAGATTTGTATTTGTCTGACAGCGTTTCTCCAGATGGCGGTTAATCAGGAGCAGGAACGTAATTGTAGAAAGGACAGAGCAAACTCCGTCAGCCACAGGTTCTGCGAAAAAAGCTGCTTTTGCACCGAAGAACGCAGGTAATACAGCAGCACTGAACACAAAAAGTGATTTTCTGGTGACAGAAAGTGCAAGTCCTGTCTTAGGTCGTTCCAGTGCAGTAAGTCCATCTACAAAGACGTACTGAAAACTCAGGGGAATGATCATTAGTGTATAAGTATGGACGGCCCAGACTGAAAAACTGATATACTGAGGATCTGTGGTAAACAACAGAACAAAGTACCGGGGAATAAACCGGGAGAGAAGAAACATGATGGTAGTAAAGATGAGCATTACTCCCAGAATGTTCCTTTCTGCATCTTTGACTCTGCCTGCGTGTCTGGCACCGTAATTATAACTGAGGATCGCCTGTGTGCCTCCGCTGATACCGATCATCGGCGAAGTGATCAGAAGCAGATAACTCTGTGCGATGGTAGCGCAGGTGATCAGCATATCCCCCTGGGAGGCACCGCCGTATTTCTGAAGAATGGTATTCATAAGGATCAGGATAAGACTGTCCGTTGCAAGGATCACGAATGGAGAAAATCCAAGGGAAATGATTCTGATCATAATCTTCAGGTCATATTGTTTGAAGTTAATCTTTACAGGCACTTTTTTTCCAAACAGGAAGGTCATGGCGAAAATGCATGAAAGTACCTGGGAAATAACGGTTGCGATTGCAGCACCGGCGATTCCCATATGAAAACCAAAGATGAAAACAGGATCTAGCAGAATATTGCATCCTGCGCCGATGAGAACCGTAAACATTCCCATGAGCGGAAAACCCTGACAGTTGATAAAGTAGTTCAGCCCGGTAGCCATCAGCGCAAAGAAAGTTCCTGTTGTATAAATAGTCAGGTAAGTATTGGCAAACGGGAAAGTAGCTTTACTTGCCCCAAACCACATCAGCAGCTTGTCTTTTAACATAAGAAAGCTGAAAGTCAGCAGAACGGAGAAAATACTGAGCATAAGAAAAGAATTTGCCAGTACCTGTTCTGCTTTTTTTGTGTTCTTTTCACCCAGTCGGATTCCCATAGTGATGGAACCTCCGATCCCTACCAGGGTGCCAAAAGAAGTAAGAAGTGTAACAATAGGACCGCATACGCCTGCACCTGCAAGAGCAAGCGTGCCGTTATATGAAATATGTCCGATATACATTCTGTCGATAATGCTGTAAAGGACATTGACAAACTGTGCGGTCATTGATGGAATGGCAAGCAGGAGAACCAGAGTCCGTACCGGAGTCTTGCCAAGATCTGTAGTTGTGTTCATTGTTTATTTCCTCATCCGTTTGAAAGGGACTGCCGCGTTTTTCTGTGCGGCAACCCCTCTTTGATATAAATGTTACTGTTTCATATAACAGTAATAATAGGTGTCAGAAATGCTCTACCATATCTGACGTATAAGTTGTACTTAAATTTATTTCTGTCTGTTCTGCAATCAGAAGATAATGCTCTGTATGATGTAGCGTATTCCAGATATTTGGCTTAGGCTGCATCAGTTGTTCCGGAATTATAATCAGAAACACCATATTCAACAGTTTCTTCATCTGTACCCTTTTTGCTCATGCATCTTTTTCAAATACGCTCTATATTAAGATGCATTATTTTAGAGGATTGCTATATATCAATTTTACCAGATAGAGATAGAAAAAGCTATGTTTTTTCGACAATATGAAAAAAGATGGTGATTTTAGACTAAATTATTTCTATAGAAAAATAACAAAATATAGACAAAAACTATATGTGTATATAAATAATTGATATAAGAAAATTTATTGACAGATTTATGTGAAAAATATATACTACTATTCATATCAAAACACTATGGAATTACTAAAAACAGGGAAACGATATATCACAGAAAACATACCGTTAGTCCGGAGATTATTATATTTTACAAGGGGAATATGCTCATGGAATTTCAGACTAAATTATTACACGGAAAAGCAGTAGACAATTATGCGAATGGTTCAACAGTGCCGCCTATCAGCCTGGCAAATGCTTTTGCATATGAATCTTCAGAACAGTTGGAAAAAGTATTCCAGAATCGGGCACCGGGATTTGCATATACCAGGATTGCGAATCCGACAGTAGATGCGTTTGAGCGAAGAGTAAATGAATTAGAAGGCGGGATTGGAGGTGTAGCCTGTTCCTCCGGAATGTCAGCGGTTACATTATCATTACTTAATATCCTGCAGGCAGGGGATGAGGTAATCGCAGGAAGTGCATTGTTCGGAGGTACACTGGATCTGCTTCATGATCTGGAGGCATTCGGAATCAAAGTATATTTTATACCGAGGGTAGAGAAGGCACTGATCGAGCCGCTTCTTACAGATAAGACAAGAGCAGTGTTTGGCGAAATAGTAGGAAATCCAGCACTGAATGTAATGGATGTCCGGGAAACAGCAGATTTTCTTCATGGAAAAGGAGTACCGCTGATTGTAGACAGCACAACTTCGACTCCATATCTGCTTAATCCGATTCAGTACGGTGCGGATGTAGTAGTGCATTCTACTTCTAAATATATAAATGGAAGTGGAGATGCCATCAGTGGAATTATCATTGACAGCGGAAACTTTTCCTGGAGTCCGGAACGTTATCCGGGAATGAAGGAATATAAGAAATACGGAAAGTTTGCTTATCTTGTGAAACTGAGGAACGGAATCTGGCGAAACATGGGCGGCTGTCTGGCTCCGATGAACGCTTATCTGAATATTATCGGAATGGAGACACTTGGTCTTCGTATGGAGCGGGTCTGTAATAACGCTTTCCGGCTTGCCCAGGCACTGGAGAAACTGGAAGGTGTATCTGTCAACTATCCGCTGCTGGAGTCCAGTCCATATCATGAACTGGCAGAAAAACAGCTTAGTGGAAAGGGTGGAGCGATTCTGACTATCCGTGCAGGTTCCAAAGAACGGGCATATAAGCTGATCAATCATCTGAAATATGTAAAGATTGCAACCAATATCGGTGATGTGAGAACTCTGGTGATTCATCCGGCGTCTACGATTTATATTCACAGTACGCCGGAAGCAATGGCAGAGGCAGGAGTGTACGACGACACAATCCGTATCAGTGTGGGTATCGAAGAGATAAAAGATCTGATACAGGATTTCACAGAGGCAGTGGAGAGCCTTGGAGAAGAATAATTCATGATATACACATTATCAGGCGCTTTGGTCGGAACATGATAGTAACCGGACAGAGGCGCTGGTTTAAAAACAGAATAACTGACAGACAGTCAGAAACAAGAGAAGCCCCGGAAGTTCAGGAGTGTCCAGTTAAGTGGAACTCGATGATCTTCCGGGCTTCTTTTTGCAGCAAAATTTTTTCAGATATTGAATCTGTTTCCGAAACCGTTTCGTTATAAAAAATAGCGGTTAAAAATTAACAACTATCTGCGGGCGCGTTTTTCAATCAGTCCGAGGAGTCCGTACAGGATAATAGCGATGATGCACAGAATGATAATGGACATCAGTACCCAGGTAAGCTTAAAGGTCTGGCTGGAATAGATGATCAGGTAGCCAAGCCCTTTTCTGGCACCGATAAATTCGCCTATGATAACACCAACCAGACACAGACCAATATTAACTTTCATAACACTGAGCAGTAATGGCACAGAAGACGGAAGAATAATCTTCATAAGCTTTTCTTTCTTCCCACCGCCTAGCGTTTCAATCAGCTTCAGTTTTTCCGGGTCAGCTTCGCCAAAACCTGTATACAGATTCAAAATCGAACCAAAGATAGCAACCGACATACCGCAGACAATAATCGTCCGTTCGTTGGCACCAAGCCATACAATAAGCAAAGGTGCCAGAGCAGATTTCGGAAGGCTGTTCAGTACTACGAGATAAGGCTCTGTGATCTTCGCAAGTCTGGGACAGGTCCACAGCAGAACTGCCATCCCTGCACCCAGAACAACAACGAACAGAAAACTGACCAGTGTTTCCGTAATTGTAACAGAGAGATGGGGAAAAATAGAGCCGTCTCTGCACATACTGCAGAAGCTGTGCCAGATCATTACCGGACTGCTGAAGATAAAAGAATCGATCAGCCCGGTCCTGGCGGAGATTTCCCACAACACCAGAAAGAAAAGAAGAATAAATATCCGCAAAAAAAGAACAAGTTTCTTTTCTCTTTTCTGATGCCGGATATACTGTTGCTGATGATATGAGATTTCAGACATCATGATTCAGCTCCTTCCAGATAAGATTGAAATAAGATTTAAATTCAGGCGCATTTCTGGAAGCCATAGGAGTACGGTTTTCCAGATCAAAACAAACTGGCACAATCTTACGAATAATGGCAGGCCTTGGAGAAAGAATGATAACCCGGTCTGCCATGCTGATCGCTTCTGAAATATCATGGGTGACAAGGATCGCAGTCTTTTTTTCCTGACGCAGGATTCTGCCGATATCATCACTTACGCTGAGTCTGGTTTGAGAGTCAAGTGCAGAGAACGGTTCATCCAGCAGAAGAAGTTCCGGCTTTAATGCCAGAGTACGGATCAGTGCAGCTCTCTGGCGCATTCCTCCGGACAATTCAGACGGATGTGCAGAGCGGAATTTGTCCAAACCGTAATCTGAGAGAAGCTGATTTACATAAGCAAGTTTTTCGGCAGTGAGTTCCCTGCGGATTTCCAGTCCGAGAAGAACATTTTTATAAATTGTCCGCCACTCCAGCAGATGATCCTTTTGCAGCATATATCCGATACGGCAGTCACCGGAAGTTACCGGCGTGCCGTCCAGAAGAATCTGTCCCTGTTCCGGCCGGAGCAGACCACAGATCAGATTCAGCAGCGTGGACTTTCCACAGCCTGACGGCCCGACGATGGCGAGAAATTCACCTGGCATCAGTTGAAAGGATATATGAGAAAGGGCGGGGGTTTCCCCTGATAAACTGTGGTAGGAGAGACTGACATCTGTAATATCCAGCAGTGGTTTCATACAGATACCTCCATATTCGGTGAATAGTAACGAATATTTGTTACTGTTCACACACCACTATCCCGCGAGGTGTTTTGGCATGAATATGCCAAAATCCCGAGACATACAAGCCAAAATTCCATTGCCGCAGGCAATCTGGAATGAATTTTGGCTACGTTACTGTGAACGGAGTGAACAGTAACGAATATTTTCATAATTTATGATATGCAGAAATGTCAGGGTATGATATAATAGATAAACTATAGTATTTTTGCTGCTATAGTATTTGAGGGCAAATGTTCTGTAAGGAATACGTTACTGTTTACTATGTGTTTCATATCAGAAATATACATATATCAGACGCTGCGACATACATGAATCGGGTATAGAAATCAGACGAATGCTGTAAAAAAACTGTATAAGAAAGTGTAAGCAAATGAGAAACAAAAAGAAAGCAATATTTAATACCATTTTTCTGATCCTTATATTTTCCATTACCGTATATATGGTATTTAAGGGAGAGGATCTGGGAGAGATTATTCATACAGTACGGCAGGCAGATCCGGTTTACTTACTGATCAGCGTGGTTTGTGTGGTACTGTTCATACTTGGCGAGTCTGTAATTATCTTCTATATGATGCGGACTCTCGGAGCAAAAGTAAAGATGGGGCATTGTGCTCTGTATTCTTTTGTGGGATTCTTTTTCAGCTGTATCACACCGTCTGCATCCGGCGGACAGCCAATGCAGATTTATTTTATGAAAAAGGACAAACTTCCGATTCCTGTCACTACGCTGGTCCTGATGA
>ERZ1106969.1961-NODE-1961-length-12047-cov-3.599817_pt1 | contig 12047 bp, 9 predicted proteins | sample MGYA00403685_ERZ1106969 | MGnify/ENA primary metagenome ERZ1106969 (study PRJEB35170, sample SAMEA104062416) | human gut metagenome | biome: human gut; feature: human-associated habitat; material: faeces | place: Denmark | collected 2012-05-18 ... | reverse complement strand
CCAGACCGGACAACAGCCAGCCACCATTGAAGCCAGCAGCTATTACGGCAGCTACGGCACCTGGCGTTACGGCATGAAGGCCACCGGGGCGGTGGGTGATGGTACTCAGGCGGGCGATGTGGATTACGCCGTATCCACTACCCGTTTCACCACCCATGGCTATCGCGATCACAGCGGCGCGCGCAAAAACCTCGCCAACGCGAAACTGGGCGTGCGCATTAATGATGTCAGCAAGCTGACGCTGATTTTTAACAGCGTGGACATGAAAGCCAACGATCCGGGCGGACTGAGCTATCAGGAGTGGCAGAACAACCCGCGCCAGTCACCACGTGGCGATCAGTACAACACGCGTAAGACCATTAAGCAGACCCAGGCCGGGATCCGCTACGACCGTCAGCTGAGCGAACAGGACGACCTCAGCGTGATGATGTATGCCGGTGAGCGTGAAATGACTCAGTACCAGTCCATTCCGGCGTCCACTCAGCGCGAGAATCCTGCGCATTCGGGCGGTGTGATTGATATGCAGCGTCACTATCAGGGTATTGATACGCGCTGGACCCACCGCGGTGAACTGCTGGTTCCGGTGACATTCACCACCGGGCTGAACTACGAAAATATGAGTGAAAATCGTCGCGGGTATGAGAACTTCGTGATGGACAACGGCGTGCCGGATTATGGCGTGAAGGGTAATAAACGCCGTGACGAACGCAATCTGATGTGGAACCTGGATCCCTACCTGCAAACCCAGTGGCAGCTAACGCAAAAACTGTCCTTAGAGGCGGGCGTACGTTATAGCTCCGTCTGGTTTGACTCCAACGATCGTTACATTACCCCGCAAAACGGTGATGACAGCGGCGACGCCAGCTACCACAAATGGCTCCCGGCAGGTGCGGTGAAATACGCCGTGACCGACGCATGGAACCTGTATGCTGCGGCAGGACGGGGATTTGAGACGCCGACCATCAACGAACTTTCCTACCGTTCTGATGGCAAAGGTGGCCTCAATATGAACCTGCAACCGTCCACCAACAACACCTATGAGATTGGCAGCAAAACCCGCATCGGCAATGGCATCCTGACGGCGGCGCTGTTCCGCACGGATACCGACAATGAGATCGTGGTGGACGAAAGCAAGGATGGTCGCACGACTTATAAAAACGCGGGGAAAACGCGCCGTCAGGGTGTGGAAATTGCGCTCGACCAGCAGTTTGCCGAGAACTGGAAGCTGAAGATGGCGTGGACCTATCTTGATGCCACCTACCGCACCAACGTCTGTAGCAATGCAGACTGTAGCGGCAACCGGATGCCGGGGATCGCCCGTAACATGGGATATGCGTCGTTTGGCTGGGAGCCTGAAGAAGGCTGGTACGCAGGGGCAGATGCCCGCTACATGAGTGATGTCATGGCCAACGATACCAACACCGCTAAAGCGCCCTCTTATACCGTAGTGGGCCTGAATACAGGGTATAAACTCAACTACGGCAAATGGGGAATGGACGTCTTTGGTCGCGTCGATAACCTGTTCGATAAAGAGTACGCCGGTTCAGAGATTGTTAACGCTGGCTACAACCGCTTTTACGAACCTGCCCCTGGTCGTAACTATGGCGTGGGCCTGTCGGTCTCTTATCGTTTTGAGTAAACCATTCTCCGGCAGCGCACGTTGCCGGTAAAAAATAAGCAAAATAACATCATTCCCGGTTGCCTGATGCGCCGGGAATATAATCAAGGACGTTTGATACAAATAAACAAATAAGTGCGCCAGAGGGATCCTTAACTGTAGTATTGCCGTTGCAGAAGAATATTGGCTTCATCAATGGCTTTGTCGATCGCTTCCCGGCTGGCCGTCACATCCCTTTGCTCAAGCGCAGAAAGCAGATCGTCATAATGATAGGTCGCTGCGGGAACCTCGCTTAACTCTTCATGCAGATAGTGAATGCACGGACCAATCCGTACCCAGAGCTGCTCAATCAGCGAGTGAAGGGTCGGCATCTCGGCATACTGATAGAGCGTGAACCGGAACACGCGGTTGGCATGGATCGCTTTCTGTACATCGCCCTGATGCATGGCGGCACTGAAGTTATCTGACAGCGCGCGTAACGCATCCAGTTTGGTCTCGGTCATATTCTGGCACGCCGCCGCAACGGCCATCGGTTCAAGCTGCTTTCTGATGGCGTTAATTTCGTTATAGCGTTCCAGCGTCACTTCTGGCACCAAAAACGCCTGCGCTGGCGTGGCCTGTAATGCCCCCGCCGACACCAGGCGCAGCAGGGCTTCGCGCACCGGTGTGATACTGGTGCCCAATTTATCCGCAATCTCTTTTGTAACGAGTCGAGCCCCAGGTTTTAATGAGCCCGTAATTAATGCTCCCTTTAAACTGTTCTCTACTTGCAAAGTCAGACTGATTCTTTGTGCTTTTTCCATATGTTCCAAATCAAGCATGTTTAATTCCCGTAGCCAAACGAAATGCCATTTTCAGCGTCTGTTTAAAAAAACATCGCCGGTTAGATATATCCTGTATCGTCATGCCTGGTATGAGGGGCGCGCGTAATATTAAAATCGTTCAAATAATATTGCATTTTTCACTTCTGGCTCAGCTGGGCCGAGGCGCGCAAAGCTTATGGATTAATTAAAGACAATATATCGTATCTTCACAAATAATTATGGCGGACACTGCCCGCCATAACCGATGCTCTGTTTAGTCGGCCGCCACGCGGATCACAACCTTGCCGAAGTTTTTCCCCTCAAGCAGGCCAATCAGGGCGTCCGGCGCCGCGTCCAGCCCTTCCGTAACCTGCTCGCGATAGTGAATTTTGCCTTCCTGCACCCAGCGGCCCATTTCCTGCTGGAACTCGTCAATACGATGACCATAGTCCTGCGCGATAATAAAACCCTGCATACGGATGCGTTTTTTCAGGATGGTCCCCATCAGTAGCGGTAAGCGGTCCGGACCCTCCGGCAGGTTGGTCGCATTGTAGCCGCTGACCAGTCCGCAAACCGGCACGCGCGCGGAGGTATTCAAGAGCGGCAGGACGGCGTCAAAGACTTTACCGCCGACGTTTTCGTAATACACATCAATGCCCTGCGGGCAGGCTTTAGCCAGTTGTTCGTCAAAATCATCCGCATGGTGATCCAGACAGGCATCGAAACCGAGCACATCGACCGCATGACGGCATTTCTCCTCCCCGCCAGCCACGCCGATGACCCGGCATCCTTTGATTTTACCGATCTGCCCCACCGTTGCGCCGACCGGCCCCGTGGCCGCCGCCACGACAAGGGTTTCCCCTGCCTGAGGCTGGCCGATATCGAGCAGCCCCATATACGCGGTGAAGCCCGGCATCCCTAGCACGCCGAGTGCCCATGAAGGATGCGACGGGTTTTCACCCAACTTAACCAGCCCCTGCCCGTCGGATAGTTCATACTCCTGCCAGCCGCTGTAACCCAGAACCCATTCACCCTCTTTATAATCCGGATGACGGGAGGTCTCGACGCGGCTTACCGTGCCGCCCACCATCACCGCGCCAATCTCGACCGGAGGTGAATAGGATGGCGCATCGCTCATACGGCCTCGCATGTACGGATCAAGCGAGAGCCATACGGTGCGTAATAACACCTGCCCCTCTGCGGGCGCGGGGATCGGCTGCTCTTCCAGGCGGAAATTATCGGCAACCGGCGCGCCGTGTGGACGGGAAGCCAGTACCCAGCGTCGGTTTTGCGTAGTAGATTGACTCATTCATCGCTCCTTACTGCTGAAAATGTCATTCAAGTCTGGCACGTTATCCTGCGGATCGCCTGTGCATTATGAGCCGGACTGATTAAGCCGCACGACCAGATAAAGGCACGATTCATCCGTTTCGTTGATAAACCGGCAGTCGTTCGGGGGCCCGAGTTCCAGACAATCTCCGGCCTTCATTTCATGGCGAGTATCCCCCTCCAGAAAGACCAGTTCACCTGCCTGCAACCAAATTAGCTGTCGTGCCAGCGCATAAGAGGAGGCGGGCATCGGCACATCGCTACCTGCGGGTAGCTCCACCTGGACGAGGTCGATAGGCATATCGCTGCGCGGCGACACATGGCGACGCAAATAGTGGGTTTGCGGATCGCGCCAGACGGGCTGATTCGCCAGACGTAACAGTTTGCCCTCCTGCATTTCCGCGCGCGCAATAAGCGTAGACATGCTAATACCGAAGGCACCGGATAACCGCGCAAGCAGCGTCGCCGTTGGGCTACTGTCACCCCGTTCAATCTTATGGATCATGGCGCGTGAGATACCTGCCCGTTCGGCCAGTTCGCTTAATGACCAGCCCCGCGACTCGCGTTCAAGGCGTATGCGGGCGCTAATGCGTTGATTCATATTGTCTGTCATTGTATTCATGACGTCATACTATAGTGTACGGATGGTTTTTCGGGGCAGTTTTGTGACAAAAAAAAGGGATTTTGTCGTAGCGATGCAATATAAGAACTGTGTAATATTGTGAGTAAATCGTACTACTATAGTGAACAACACAGCCAGAGGTTACCCATGATTGTTCGTCATGCCTGCAAAGAAGATTGTGCCGCTATCGGTGAAATTTATAACCATGCGGTGCTGCACACCGCCGCCATCTGGAATGATAAAACTGTCGACACCGATAACCGTATCGCATGGTTTGAGGCGCGTACTCTGTCGGGTTATCCAGTTCTGGTCAGTGAAGAAGACGGAGTGGTGACGGGATACGCCTCATTTGGCGACTGGAGAGCGTTCGACGGATTTCGCCACACGGTGGAGCACTCGGTGTACGTTCATCCCGAACATCAGGGCAAAGGCATTGGCCGGCTGCTGATGACGGAGTTAATCAAGGAAGCCCGCCAGATCGGTAAACACGTGATGGTTGCCGGTATTGAGGCGCAGAACCAGGCGTCAATTCATCTGCACGAAACCCTTGGCTTTATTACCACCGGCAATATGCCGCAGGTGGGAACCAAATTCGGTCGCTGGCTGGACTTAACCTTTATGCAGCTCCAGCTTGATGAGCGCAGCGATCCGGATGCTCTGCCATGAATCAATCGTTGACGTTAGCGTTTCTGGTAGCCGCCGGGATTGGGCTGGTGGTGCAAAACACCCTGATGGTGCGCATTACGCAATCTTCCTCCACCATTCTTATCGCCATGCTGCTGAACTCGCTGGTGGGGATTGTGCTGTTTGTCAGCATTTTGCTGGTGAAAAATGGCCTGGCGGGGTTTAACGAACTGGCGTCAACGGTGCGCTGGTGGACGTTGATCCCCGGCCTGCTGGGGTCTTTTTTTGTCTTTGCCAGTATTAGCGGCTATCAGAATGTGGGCGCGGCAACGACCATTGCCGTCCTGGTGGCAAGCCAGCTGATTGGCGGCCTGGTGATGGACATCCTCAAGAGCAACGGCGTTCCCCTGCGCGCGCTGGTTGGCCCGGTCTGCGGCGCAGTGATGCTGGTGGTCGGCGCCTGGCTGGTGGCGCGGCGCCAGTTTTAACCCTTACAGAATAGTCCCACCCTGCGTAAGGTGGGCATGGCGCGCCTCCGCCTCTTCTTTATGCTGCTTACCATGATGCGCAATCGCGGTACGCAGGCGCTGCTGCTGGGTATAGCGATCTTCACGGCTGAGCTCTGCATCATCGCTTAATTCGATCAGCAGTTCGTTCATGTGAGTAATTACGCTCTCTTCGATGGTGGCATCGACGCGGGCGATAACATCATTTAAATGTGACATTGTCACTCCTTTTCACGTGCCCGGTGGCGCTACGCTTACCGGGCCTACATTTGACACCCGTAGGCCGGGTAAGGCATAGCCGCCACCCGGCAAAATACGATCAGTTCAGCTTCGCTTTCGAGAAATCGCTGCCCATCAGGCTTACGCTGTACCCGGTCACATTGCTGCGGGTCGCGTAGAACGTTTTGCCGTTAGCTAACGCAATCCACGGTGCCTGCTGGTAGAAAATCTCCTGTGCCTGACCATACAGCTTCGCACGTTCGTCCGGGTTGCTGGTCAGTTTGGCCTTTTGCACCAGCTCATCATACCCCTTATCACACCAGCGCGCGGCGTTAGATCCGGTTTTGATGCTGTTACAACCCAGTAGCACATCGGCGAAGTTGTCCGGATCGCCGTTATCAGACATCCAGCCGAACAGCGCGGAATCATGCTCGCCTTTGCGCATGCCGGAGAGATATTCCCCCCACTCATATGAGACGATTTTCGCCTTCACGCCCACTTTCGCCCAGTCAGCCTGGATCATCTCTGCAATGCGTCGGGAGTTCGGGTTGTACGGACGCTGAACCGGCATGGACCAGAGGGTCACTTCCGCGCCTTTCTCCAGACCCGCCTGCTTCAGCAGCGCTTTTGCTTTTTCCGGATCGTAGCCGTAATCCTTCAGATCTTTGTTAAAGCCGAGCATGTTCGGCGGGATCGGCGATTTAGCGACCGTACCAGACCCCATAAAGACCGCGTTCACAATGGCCTTTTTGTCCGTCGCGTAATTCAGAGCCTGGCGCACCAGCACGTTATCAAACGGTTTTTTCTCCGTGTTGAACGCCAGGTACCCCACATTCAGCGCATCCACCGAGTGCAGCGTCAGGTCTTGTTTTTCTTGATCGCTTCAAACTGCACCGGCGACGGCGCAGGAATGATCTGACACTCGTTCGTTTGCAGCTTCGCCAGACGCGTCTCAACGTTTGGCGTGATGGAGAAGATCAGGTGTTTGGTCGGCACCTCTCCCTCCCAGTAGTTCGGGTTGGCGACGTAGCGGATAAGCGAATCCACCTTGTACTGCTGAAGCACATACGGCCCGGTGCCGATTGGCCAGGTGTCCACATTTTCAGGCGTGCCCTTTTTCAGCATCGCGTCCGCGTACTCGGCAGAGAGGATCGAGGCGAAGTCCATTCCCCAGTCGGCCAGGAAAGCCGCGTTGGGTTCGCTCAGCGTGAACTGAACGTGATAATCGTCGATCTTTTTCACATCCTGAATGAGCTTGTCGAGACCCACGTCATTAAAGTATTCGTAATTACCCTGGGAAACATTGTGATAGGGATGCTTAGGGTCTTTCTGACGCATAACGGAGAAAATAACGTCATCAGCGTTAAAATCACGGGTCGGTTTGAAATATTTATTGCTGTTGAATTTTACCCCTTTACGCAGGGTAAACGTGTATGTTTTGCCGTCTGGCGAAATGGTCCACGACTCCGCAAGAGAAGGCACCGGCGTGTTTTTTACCGGGTCGAAGTTAATCAGACGGTTATACAGCGTTTGCGAGCTGGCGACAAACGAGGGGCCAGAGCTGGCGATCTGCGGGTTAAACGACTCCGGCGACGCCTCGGAGCAGTAGATAATGGTGTCTTTGTTTGCCGCCCATGCGGCGCTTGCCGGTAGCAGCGCGCTCAGCGCGAGGGCGAGCACGGTTTTCCCTGTAAACATGGTTATTACCCTTTCGGTTTTATTATAGTGAACAGTAATAACAGCACAGACGTTTTGGCCTGACAAATAACGAATCACTATCAGGTTATTCTAAAGCCGTACATTTCGCTGGTTTTAACATCAGCCCGCAGAAACCGATTTGCCTTAAGGTCCATTATTCGTCAAGCACAACCGTTACGATCAATGCCGCAAGAAATCGTCCCTTTTGTCGTCTCCTCCGCCGTTTGCTTGCTTACCTGATTCGCTAAAGTAATGGCGTGAAGAAGTCTACAGGACCAAATCGTGGCAAAAACACTTTTACGCAGCGGTAATCTGGATGATTTTCAGGCCGTTGGCGGCGGCGGACAGGCCGTTTTTGAATCAGCGCTGCAAATCCGCGAAGCGCTTCGGTTGCGCAAACAGCAGGCTATCGTCGATTGCCTGGCCATTCCTCAGGTCAATGACGGCGGCGATCGCGTTGACTGGTACTCCCCGGTTGAGGGAACCGTCTCCAGCTGGAAGGCGGCGGATGAAGACGAGCGTTTTCGCGCCCTGCGCTATCTGGAAAACACGCTCGCCAGCATGGAGTCGCTGAGTAAAAAATGCCTTCAGTCACCGAAAACGGCGCAGCAACTGTTTGGATCTCTGCTCTCTAAAGCTTTCCAGTTTCCCGGTGAAAACTTTGTTTTCCTGGTGGATGGCAAACCGGTGATCTGCTTCTGGGGTTTCGTCAGTCTTAACGAAAACGCGCGCGACGACGTGCTGGACTGCCTGCGCGAATCGTTGGTCCCTGAACCTGAACCCGTGATGATTAACGAACCTGAACCTGAACCTGAACCTGAGCCAGAACCGGCCCCGGTGGTGACCTTCGAGCAGGCCGACGCGCCGCTTATCACGCCTGTGGCTACCGTCCGTATCACCGAAGATGAGCTGTATACGCCAGAGCCGGTGCGCATGAACACCGTGCCGTCAGAGCCCGCACCAGCGGTGGTGCAGAAAAAACGTCGCTCCCCCCTGTGGTTGCTGCCGGTTGCCGCCGTCATTATTGCAGCCATTGCCACGCCGCTGCTCTGGCCAAAACAGGCCCCGACCGCAGCGCCAGTTACCTCACCAGCGCCAGCACCTGTCGCCATTGCTCCGGCCCCCGTGAAGACGGTTGAGCCGCTTGAGCTGAAACTCCCACTGCATCAGGCAGAAGTGGTAGAGCCGAAGGTGAAGACGCCTGCCCCGGCAGCCGAACCGGTGGTCATTACCGCGATACCGAAAGATGCCATGGTAATGGAAGCAAACCAGGTCAAAGCGGGGTTAACGCGCTTCCTGAACGGCACCTGGCGCGCGTTTCTCGATGTGCAGGATCCGCTCACCGGCAAACCGCCGTCTCTGCGCTACCAGATCCAGAACAATAAAGGTTTCGCCCGGGTCGTGCATGGCGACAACATTGTCTGCCGGGTAGACGTCTTTTCCGGATTACACAGCAACGGCGAGCTGTTGATCAAAACGCGCGGAAACGCTCGTTGCACCGACGGTTCACGCTATCCGATGCCGGAAGTGACCTGTAAGGCAGGTGCCAGCGACGTGGCGGAATGCACCGCACGTTACGATGCCAACACCGTCGTTCCTCTGACGTTCAAGAAAGCAGGTGTCTGATCCTATGCTGGTTAATCTTTGCGACTATAAACAGAGCGTGACGCTGATTGCTAACAGCGGCGTACAGTTTCTCGATTTTGGCCTGACTCCGCAGGACACCGCCAGCAACGGGCGTTTCGTGCGTAAAACGGCAAATGGCCCGCTGCTGCGCCTGGATTTTGACCTGGTCAACGGCCGGTACACGCTGCCTGCCACCGATGGCGGGAAGCCGGAAGTGGTCAAGCCTGAAAGCACCATTCCACTGCATGACTCCCTGACCGTGCTGGACGGTGTCTGGCTGCCGCTTCCTTTCCTGCGCTTTAACCCGCCGCGGACGTTTGTTGATGGCCCCGATAACTGGGCGCGCGTCCAGGTACGGAAGCTGTCCACGCCCGACGCGGCTGGCAATACGCACCGGGTCACCGTCGCGCTCGACAGCCAGATTGCGGAGCATGCGACGTCTGCCCTGTCGCCGGTTGAAAACGACATTCTTAACGGCACGCGTTTCGCCCTCGCCTGGCGCGACAGTGAGGTTGAGAGTTTCCTCGACCAGACCTGGATTGACGGCTGGCTGCGTGAAGCCTTCACACAATATGCTGACGGTGTTGAAAAACGCGCCGAGCGCGAGCTGCATCAGGCCATGCGCAGCTTTGAATATCAGGCGCACTGGCTCAACCTGCTCTCCATGCTCGGTGAACAACTCACCGTGCCGGAAGTGAAGTTTGTCACCCATACCCTGAGCACCCCTGCTATTCCTGTCGATCTGATCCTTGACGTAGGCAACACCCACACCTGCGGCGTGATTATTGAAGATCATGGTGATGCCAACGACGGCCTGCGCCAGACGGCTGAGCTCCAGGTGCGTTCCCTGAGTGAGCCGCAGTTCCTGAATGAGCCGCTTTTTACCAGCCGTCTTGAATTTTCTGAAGCGCGTTTTGGCAAGCAGCACTTCTCGGTGGAAAGCGGCCGGGAGGATGCGTTCGTCTGGCCATCCATTGTCCGCGTGGGTGATGAAGCGCGTAAGCTGGCGATGCAGCGTCTGGGCACGGAAGGCAACAGCGGTATCTCCAGCCCGCGTCGCTATCTGTGGGACGAGACGCCGGTGGTGCAGGACTGGCGCTTTAGCCAGATGAACAGCAAAACCCAGCGCGAACCGCTGGCAACTGCGTTTCCGCTGATGAACCTGATGAACGACGACGGGGAACCGCTCTTTACGCTGCCGCAGGATGAGCGCCTGCCGGTGTTCTCGCCGCAGTACAGCCGCAGCACCCTGATGACGCACATGCTCTGCGAGCTGCTGGCTCAGGCGCTTGGCCAGATTAACAGCGTGGCCACCCGCCTGCGGCTCGGCTTCCCGGCCTCTCCCCGCCAGCTGCGAACGCTGATCCTCACCCTGCCTTCGGCGATGCCGAAACAGGAGCGCGAGATTTTCCGGCGCCGCATGTTCGAAGCCATCGCCATCGTCTGGAAAGCGATGGGCTGGCATCCGCAGGATGAAGATTTTGCCAGCCGTAAACAGCAGGAAAAAAGCGTGGTGCCGGTCCCTGAGATCCAGATGGAGTGGGACGAGGCCAGCTGCGGCCAGCTGGTGTGGCTGTATAACGAAGCCATTTCCCACTTCGGTGGCCAGACCGAGGCCTTTTTCGCCTCCCTTGCCCGTCCGGATCGCGCGCCTGAGCCTGGCGTCCAGCCGGGGCGCGCTCTGCGCGTGGCCTCGATTGATATCGGCGGCGGCACGACGGATATGGCCATCACGCACTATCAGCTAGACGATGGTACCGGTAATAACGTCAAAATCACCCCGCAACTGCTGTTTCGCGAAGGGTTCAAGGTCGCTGGCGACGACACACTGCTGGACGTGATCCAGCGCTACGTTTTGCCCGCACTGCAAACCCAGCTTCAGAAATCCGGCATAGCCGAAGCTTCCCAGCTGATGGCATCCCTGTTCGGCGACTCCGGGCGGATCGATACCCAGGCGGTCCTGCGCCAGCAGACGGCACTTCAGCTCTTTATGCCGATCGGCCACGCGATCCTGGCGGCGTGGGAATCGAGCGATGTTGACGATCCGCTGGCCGGGCTGCATGCCACCTTTGGCGATCTGCTTGCGCAAAAACCGACCCGCAACGTGATGAACTATCTCCGGCAGGCGATCGACCATGCGTTGCCTGCCGGCTCAGAACACTTTGATCTGTTCAGCGTCCCGCTGCACGTCAGTTTCCGCGAGATGCAGGACGCGATGCTGGCGGGTCAGTTCACGCTTGCCGCCCCGCTGCATGCGGTATGTGAGGCGATCTCTCACTACAGCTGCGATATTCTGCTGATCACGGGACGGCCAGGCTGTCTGCCAGGCGTTCAGGCCTTGATTCGCCACCTGCAACCGGTACCCGTCAACCGCATCGTCTGGCTGGATAAATACCAGGTTCATGAATGGTATCCGTTCAGCCAGCAGGGACGGATCGGCAACCCGAAATCCACCGCCGCCGTGGGTGCGATGCTCTGTAGTCTGGCGCTGGATCTTCGTCTGCCGCGCTTTAACTTTAAAGCAGCAGATATTGGCGCGTACTCTACGGTGCGCTATCTGGGCGTGCTGGATAACACCATCAATACCCTGCGGGACGAGAACGTCTGGTATCACGATATCGACCTCGATAAACCCGGCGCGAAACTGGACGCCCGTCTGCACTTCCCGCTGCGCGGCAACGTTACGCTCGGCTTCCGGCAACTGGCCAATGCCCGCTGGCCCGCGACGCCGCTCTATACCCTGAGCATCAACTCTGCCGAGCTGGCGAAAGCCATTGCGGGCGACGGCGTACTGAACGTGCGCCTGAAGCTGCGTGGCGGCAATAAGCAGGAGGGGCCGGAATCTTTCGAGCTGAGTGATGCCTGGCTACAGGACGGCACGCCAGTGCCGCCGGACGCCCTGACCTTTAAACTGAATACTCTGGCCGATCGCCGACACAGCGGCAGCCACTACTGGATCGACAGCGGGAGCCACCACGCTGGTAGATGGATTTCTCTTTAAA
>ERZ1106969.1955-NODE-1955-length-12103-cov-1.844705_pt1 | contig 12103 bp, 12 predicted proteins | sample MGYA00403685_ERZ1106969 | MGnify/ENA primary metagenome ERZ1106969 (study PRJEB35170, sample SAMEA104062416) | human gut metagenome | biome: human gut; feature: human-associated habitat; material: faeces | place: Denmark | collected 2012-05-18 ... | reverse complement strand
CCACGTACGTGGCTTTCCATGCTGTTCCTGAAAAAGCATCAACACCGGCAGTCAAGTCAACGGTATTATCATTTGTTATGAAAATTTGATATGCAAACTTTTGACCAGGAGTTACTGAAATATTTGGATGTTGGCTCGGGGCGTTCCAATTGTTGATATCAACTGTTGCACTTGTCTCCTGATTACTTGTCCCCGTAAGCAGGTTCACTGGCACGTCCTTGTATGGCATATTGTCAAACGTCTGCGTGGCTACCGAGTGGGCGATGCCATCTGGAACAAGAAAATTAATAGTACCAGTGCCAAGAAAATAAGCCCGGTCCATGTCAATCTTGCCGTCAACTTTTGCATACCAAAATTCATCAGGACGATCATCAATAATTAGCTTCTGAACACCCGAGCTATAAAGTAATGGCGCTAACTGTCGTTCAAATTCACGACGAGATAGCGCCACAAAATCATAAGTCACTGGAATGATTCTAGACTTAAGGTGGCTTCGAACCAGCATTTCTCCGTCCGATGCACCGACAGGCTGGGTTGTATTCTCAACTTCAGAAAAAACGCCGCGGGCTGCACTGAATTGAAGAGAGGAACTGCCAATCTTATGACCTCCAAATATTAAATTTGCCACTTAGAAAATCCCCCTTCTTCTATTACTCATAATGGTGTCTCTGTTTTTCAATTTATTTATTGTTGGATACAGCCACCGTCCTACTTCACGCCCATTGTCGAGAACAACCTTGCCTTCAGGGACAGACGGGTTACTAATCTGATAAGTTGTTAATTCGATCAGTCTTGCAAGCAAATCCTCAACACGACTATTGCTACCACTAGAAATGCTGGTAACAAAGGTTTGCGGATTCAATTGGTTTATTCTATTAGCAGCGCCTCCGAAGTCTGTGGTGCCACCAGCAAAACGCGGAATCGAGTAGTTTCTTGCGGACTGCATGGCAGTTTCAATTTTTGTATGTCGAGGAAGTGGTAAGGTAACGTCTCGCCCATATGCCACAAATTTTGCTCCATTTGGTAGCGTGACGACCTCTTGATAACGAGTGCCAGATGCGTCGTTAATAGTTGCTAATCCACCGGTAAAGTTTTGGGTGCCTCGTGCAAACTTGCCACTGTTCAAAAGTCGTTGTACAGCGGGATCAACATCTGCACTAATCCTGAATGTTTTTGTGATGGTAGCATTGCCACCGAATGCAGCAACTGCATTGACGCCAATTCTAGACGCTTCTGATACTCCACTTGCATCCCCGTTAAATAATCTCATTAATGGATCTTTGCTATTGAACAGCAGAATGCTGCTTTGCCCTTTTGATGACTCGCTATTAACACTCGATGAATCGCCTTTAAATGGCTTCAGCAATGGGTTAGTTCCATTAAATAAAATGATACTGCTTTGACCAGACTGAGACGCACCATTAACAGACGATGAATTACCATTGAAAAGCTTTAGACCCGGCAATACCTCGTTATACTTAACAATGCTTGATTGCCCAGAAGAAGACTCTGTCTTAACGCCACTGGAATTCCCATTAAAAAGCTTTAAGCCAGGTAGAACTTCGTTGTATTTCTGAATGCCCCCTTTGGCTTCTTCTGTTTTTCCAAGCACATCAGTATTATTTGCTTTTAGCCCTTTTTCGTTGGGGTTCTTAAACAAATTGTATTGATCAATTGCAACTCCAGCTTTTTCCAATTTGGTCCGAGCATCTGAATCGTTCATCAACAGGCTTTTAGTAGAGTTTGGAAGGTTGTTCCAAAGACCGTATTTAACAACCATATCGGCTAAATCGGATTTGCCTTTGGTCTGCATAATAGCAGTCTTTTCTTCTATTGATAGGCCATTCCACTCTCCAGCTTTGATCATGGCCTGGACTAAGCCTGCAGAAGCTTTATCTTTAACGATTGCTTCTAGCTGGCCAAGAGTTAATCGATTCCAGTCATTTGCTTTATCAATAGCAGCTATCAAAGAGCTGGTATCGCCCTTTGCTACAGCCTTGATTTCTTTTGGTGTAAGTGTATTCCACAAATTTAGCTGATCGATAATATCAGCGATGTCTTGCTTGCCAAGGGAAACCAGTGCTGCATATTTCTGCGTATTTGGAAGTTTGTTCCAAACTCCCATGTCAAAAAGGATGTCTTCAAGATCTTTCTTGCCTTTAGCATTGACAATCGCTTCTTGAACTTTTAAGTCGAGCTTCTGCCACTCGCCGGTTTGCTGAAGTGAAGATACTAATGGCACTGTTGCTTTATCTTTAACAATGGCTTCTTGCTGTTTCAAGGTGAGATTGTTCCAGTCTCCACTCTTGACTAAAGCATTTACTAAAGGCGTGTAATCGCCCTTCACAATTGCTTGCTGATCCTTAAGCGACAAACTATTCCAGGAAACAAACTTATCCATAATATTAGCAAGCTGTTCACGCCCCTGAGTACGGATAATTGCATTCTTTTCGGGAACGCTCAATTTCTGCCATTGTTTAGAAGAAGCAAGTGCTTCAACAATCATTTGCTTGGCATTAGAAGTGATCTTGGCATTCTTTAAATCAAATTTCAGCTGCTGCCAGCCTTTTTTAGTGCTGGCTGTATCCTGTAGTACTTCAGGAAGATTTGTCTTCACCTTTCCAGTCTTAGGGTCAAAAACAAGACTGTTCCAATGATCACCAGCTTCTTGAGCGGCTTTACCAAATCCTTCGGTCGCGGCCGCAAAATCTCGATTGCTCTTAACCCCTTTTGCCATGGATTTCTCATAACTATTCATAGCAGACTCGGCTTGTGAGCTTGTCAGATGGAAGTCAGTTTGAAGTTCGGCTAGCATTTCTGAGCGCGATGTTCCTTGCGCTTTCATGGCTTGAATTGCGCCAGCATAGATGACTTTCATTTTGCTCTGGTGGTCTTTTTCTAAGCCTTCAAGTGCTGTATTACGCATAGCAGCATCATTCTTGTACTCGGTGTTGATCTTGTCCTGTGCTGCCTTATAGGCGCTATTTTCCTTGTTAGAGGCGTTCCACATATCTTGATACTGCTCTAGGGCAGCACTCTTAGACATTCGAGTTCTCTCACCAAGGACAGCTTTGAGTACATTATTCTGTTGCGATCCAGAAATCTGTAGCGTCTTGACAGCTAGTGCGGCATTTTTACGACGGTAGTTATCCAACAGTTGATACTGGTCAGCCGTCATCTGTGCTCCGCTCTTGTTAAACGATGCAGTAATGGCTTGGGCCTTTTCGTTGTTGCTTTCCATCTCTTTGATTCGCTTAGCGTTAGCTGCTTTTTCTTTAGCGGCCTGCTTTTCAATATTTTCTTCGGCTTCACCGCCGAGGCTCTTAGCAAATTTCTTCGCTGCTGTCTCAGACTGATCAGCGGCTTCTTTTGCAGCTTTTGTTAAATCGTCAAACCCTTTAGAGATCGTCTTAGCATTCTGGGTGACTGTGTGGTTTGTATCATCAAAAGCACCAGAAATTGCCCCAGAGGCATCTTTCATTTTGGAAGCAGATCGGTCGGCATCGGCACCAATATCAGTACCCCATCGTGAAGTTCTGTCGGCAGACTCAAGAGCCTTTTTGCCCCACAATTCCCAGATGGCTACACCGGCACCGACGACTGCTGTCACACCTAAGACAACTGGGACGATTGGCCCCAATGCCGCTAGCAAACCTGTTCCGCTCGCTGCAGCTCCGCCCATGGCCGCTCCCATTCCAGAAGCACCATCTGCTGCCGCAGCCGCTGCAGGCGCAACCTTCAGTGCTTCAAAAGCTGTCTTACTAAACCCAGACTTGAGCACATCCATTGCAGTCCCGCCAATTTTTGCGGCTGCGGATGCTCGTCCAATGACTCCCGCAATTCCAGATATTCCTTTGCTCAAAGCAATAAGAGCCCCACCAATCAGAGAACTCACTGGCCCTACAACTGTCGCAAACGCTGCAAATTTGATAATGGTTTGTTGCGTGCCACTGTCCATTTTTGTAAAGGCGTTGACAACATCGGTTGCTGTTTTGATGAGAGGAGTCAGCGTCGGTAGAAGTTTTTGACCTACTTCAATTCCTAAAACATGAATCGACTCTTGAAATCTCTTCAATTTGGCGGCATCCGTATTGTTTAACTGGTTAGCAATTTTGGCAGTTGTTCCGCTAGCATGCTCAGCTTCACTGGTATATTTGCGTAGCTCACCGCCACCTGCACTAATTAAGGCATTCATGCCGGCTTGCGCTTCAGTGCCAAAAGCCAACGCTACTGCAGAAGCACGTTGCTGGTCCGTCCACCCCTTAGTGTTATTCTTGATTTTGTCAAGAATCTCTGGAAGAGTTAAAGTTCCTTTTTTGAAATCAGCAACAGATATGCCTAATTCATTAAAGCCCTGAATATTTTGCTTAGAAGGCTTCAACAGTCTTGTTAAAGCACCACGTAATGCTGTGCCAGCAACTGAGCCTTCAATCCCTTTGTTACTCATAATACCAATAGCAGCCGCTGTTTCTTCGAGTGAGATACCAGCAGCATGAGCAGAAGGCCCGACATACGTCATTGCCTCGCCCATATCTTGGAACCCTGCTGCAGTAGCGTTCGCAATATAGGTAAGAGCATCTGTAACGCGAGACGTGTTTTTAAGCATGCCCGTTGTTGATTCTGTCTTTAGACCAAATTGCTCCAAAACGGATGTAGAAACATGCATAACATCGTTGAAGTCATCGCCAGACGCTTTTGCCGCATTGAGAACTGCAGGCATTGCGCCTAATGTTTGCGCAGCGGTATAGCCACGTTTGATCATTTCTGACATGCCGTCGTTAATTGCAGCCGTGGAAACGCCATATTCAACCGACCACTTTTTAGATGCTGATGCTAGTTGATCAAGTTGCGCACGATACTTGGCAGTAATCGCACCCCCATTTGTTAGCAAGGGCCCCATCGCTTGAATTTGGCTGTTGAAATCAATAGCAGATTTAGCTGCTGCCACAAACCCAATGGCAATTGGAGCAGTTACCGCCCTTGTCATCGTTGATCCGAAACTGGTTAGCTTAGAGCTTGCCTTTTCGGTAACAGATGCAAACTTTGATGCACCGTTTGATACTTTAGTCCAGCCGTCACTTTGCAGCGCAATCTCTTTGCGTAAGGCCGCCATTCGGTTCTCATTTTGAGCAGCAGCGGCAGCAGTCCGATTATACTGTGAGGCGGCATTAGCTTGCAGTTTTGTAGCTCGGTCAATTTTTTCTTGTGATGCAGTCTCGTCTTTGTTAAGTTTCTCAACTGCTTTTGAATTTTCATTATACTGTTCTCGCTGTTTCTGAAGCTGAGCTTGGTAGTTCTTTGACTGGCGGCTCAATGTGTCATAGGTTGAACGCATGTTGTTGATAGACTTTTCAGAGCCCTTAAACGCAGCATCTTGAGCCCGCAACTCAGCGGCAGTTGCTTTAATTGAAGAATTCAAAACTCGCTGGCTTACTTGAAACGGATCAATGTTCAAGCTTACGGTAGCCGCAATTTGTCCGAGATTTCCTAACATGTTTTACCTCCTTTCATAGAACTAGAAAAGGAACGGAAAGGCCTTGTCGATCGTGGTCTCCCGTTCCTCGTAAATATGGTTAAGCTTTTCAATATCGCGGAGCGTCATAGCATCAACGTCAGCTAATCGGTAGCCTTCAGAGAGCCTTGCTTTGTAGAAGTCGTCAAGGTTGCTAATGGCTTCTTTGACGTCCGCTTCGGTGATTTTTTTGCTGTGTCCTTCTTATCCTCTTCGCCATCGCTTAGAGAATCGCCAATGGCATCATTGATTGAATCCAGCGATTTCAAAGAAATAGACGAGCCATCAATAACATCATCGGTAGTAAACTGGTTTTTCCAGAAATCAACCGCAAATTTGGCTAAGTTTTTCTCGTTCTCATCGTAATCATCGTTTGAAGGGCCATCTTTACGGTTTAGCATGCGCAATTGTTGTTGCTGCACTTTTAAGGCGTTCGTGGTATCACGTAATGTTGGCTCTCCATTTCGTGTGAACACGCACGTTTCACCCTTGATATTTAGTTTAATTTGATATGCCATGCTTAATCTCCTTAGGTATAAGCCGCCCGCTGTTCGCGTATTGTGCATTTACAAGGCGACGAGTTCATTGCTAAGCCACAGTTACAGTTGCGGTGGCAGTTTTACCACCATCGTCAGTTGTGACTGTTACGGTTGCAGACCCTGCCTTTACACCAGCCACAGTTCCATCACTGGAAACGGTGGCAACTGTGGGATCTGACGTTTTGAAAGCAACTTGTTTGTTTGCGGCATCAGCCGGATTAATTTGCACTTTCAACGCTGTAGATGCGCCAACCGCAAGGTTAATCGAACTGTTCTCAAAGCTGACACCGACTACACTTTTGGGACAGTGGTTGAGACAATAGTCGCGTCTTCAGCAGTCTTAGGGAAAACATATCCGTGGAACTTATCAAAATCGAATCCATCGTTGTCTTCACGACCAATCAACACAACATTGCCAGTGTCTTGGTCACCTCGAGGAATAAATGAGCCTTCGATACTGTCAGCACTTGGATCTGGTGTGCCGTCAACAGTCTTAGTATCAACGCCCGGAAGTGAGAACATTCCCTTGAGCATACCAACCCAAACGTACTTGCCATTTGAAAGCTTCGTGCGGAACAAAGTTGCGGCGTAATTAGGGCTAAGATTCTTTGGATATACTTCAACCCCATTAACAACCTTAATGCCAAATAAATCAGACTTCATAACGGAATCAACATCGTACATTTCGATTGTTTCGGTTGCTTCTGTGATGCCACCAGAAAGAATCAAGTACGGGCCATCATCAGCGGACAGCGTCTTTTGCTCTGTTTTAATATCCAATTTCACACTAGATAATCCTTGAATCTTTCGTGTGCTTAGTACAAAGTCGTCATCACCGACAACCCCGTATTCAAAGGCCGAAGCCCCAAATTTTGCTAACTTCTTATTAGTTGTAACAGCAGTATCTGCCATATTTAAAATCCTCCTTTAGGAAAATAAAAAGGACTAGCCAATCGGCAGTCCTTGAAACTGAAAGTATCCTGTTGTCATGCGAAGGGCTGGGGTATCACCATCAACGTAGGAGTTGCGATAATACCTTTCCCAGCCAGCCGCATGTAGTGCTTGATATATCTGTGTTTCAATTTTTTCTTGTTGATCCCAGTCCGTTTTGTCCACCCAAAAATCTACTTGTACTTTCGGATACTCTAGGATTCTAGAATCGTCAGCATAGTCAGCACCATCACCGGGCAAAGAAGTGATTCTCACCCATGGAGCTAAACTTTCAGGAGTTACGCTAGTCCGGTTATTGAAGTCTGGAGTGCCTATATACACCTTGTCAGCAATATCCAAATTGGCTGACAGGATGTCATAAACACGTTTTTCAGGTGCCATTACATCCCGCCTTCCTTCAAGTGGCTTAGGAAAGCAGCGATAACAACTGGCCGCATGACTTCTTGAGTTTCCTCAATGAAATGTTGCGGGTCCTGCATTGAGGTCCCCGAGTTTGGAAAGTGAGCACGCCAGCCGGTATCTTTACCATATCCAACGTCTACTTCTGTTAAACCGCTCGTTTCACGGACACTTGAAAGCTTGATGTCATCTTTCAGATGTCCCTTCATATCAGTTTCACCGTTCCACTCAGGCGTTTTGCTTTTCAGCTTGTCGGCAAACTTCTGTGCGCCATCTCGGACAGCCGCTCGAGCCTCTTTTGCAACTCCAAATTGGAGCTTGTTAAGATTAGCAAGCAGTTCAGCATCACCTGTGACTTTTACGCCCATCAGCTCACCGCCTTTGCCGTAATCGTTGTCAGATCGCGCCTCTCGTAATCAGGATCAAGACCCGTGATTTGATATTCCTTCCCACGCCACTGAATTCGCCAAGTTGGTTGGATTTCCTCTGCGGTCAAAAATCGCACTAAAAAAGTCGGGCTGTCTTTGCGAGTGCCCAACTTCGTCTGTGGATCATTTGCTTCTCTGATTGGTACCTTAGGAACTTCCGCCCAAACCGTCATATGATTAACGAGCACACCATCAACCGGAACTCCGTTAACCTTTTTTGACTCATAGCTGACGAACGCAATTCTCTCAGTCATTCGATTAGTTCGCATCAGAATCACCATCCTCTTCCGGCAATTCTGAGCGAAGCTGATTGATAATATTTGTGGTTGATGTTTGCAACGGAAAGCGCATGACTTCAGCACCCATACCTCGGTAGTCATAGTCTTCCTTCACTTGCTTCATGAGCGCTGTGAAGAAACGATCCCGAGTTTCTGGATTGCTTAGAAATTGTTCCGGATTTGATCCAAAACTAATAGCCGAACTGATTTCATCACAAGCGTCTTGCACAAGTTGCATAATCATTGGGTCTTCGATTGTCTGATCAACTTTCAAGTACATTTTCAGAACCTGAAACTGTTCATCAGTCAATGGACTTTTGTCAAGCGTAGTATCTGCCAAGAGTAATCACCTACCCAGCGTTAACAGTAACGGCAAGTGTTGAGCTGATGCCATTAGTGCTAAATGTGATTGTCGCTGCACCCGCTGCCAGATTGGTAATAGTGTAAACACCATCAGACTTCTTAACAACCGTAGCGACGCTTTCATCGCTCGACACAGCTTCGACTGCTTGAGGAGCGCCATCAGGAGTGACTGTCACCGTGATATCTTTTGTGGCACCGACACCACCTGTGAACGTTTTCTGGCTCAAAGTCACTCCGTCAGGCGTTACGCTTTTGGGGTATATGTGAGGAAGTACCCTGCTTTTTCGTCAGCAACAGATACACCAAGCGCATTCCTGCTTGCAAGAATTGGCCGTAAATCTGATCATCAACCCAGCGAACCATGAAGTCTGCGCGGTTAGCAAACAGGATTGCCCGCTTGATGTCACCCAAAAAGGCGTGTGCTTCGCCTGCTGCACCCAAAGTATCATCAGATACAACAGCAATCGGCATACCAAGAACGCTCTTGCCGGACGGGGTCAAGATGCTATCTTGTAGCAAGTAGCGACCATTGCCATCTTTAACTGTGTCCAAGAAATTGTAGAAACTCTGTGAAGCAATAATTACACGAGAATATGCAGGATCTAAATCAACGTTATTGATATGCTTCAAATCATCAACGCTAGAGATCGTCTTGGCAGTGAAGCCTTTCAGCAGAGTTGCAACAGCACCGTTAGTCGTATTGACCTTAATTTGTTGTGCGTTCTGGGCAATCAGGCCAACCAAATCAATCGCAGAGTCGTCAATTGACTCCTGCGAGACTGGTAACGCCTGACGATACGTTTCAACAGACCAGTTGACCGGTTTGAATTCTGGTTTTGCCATTGCTGGGTTCTTTTCCAACTCGGCGACAGTGACCATCTTGGTTGTGGCATTTGCAACTGTTGGGTAAGTACCCTTTTGTGTAGAGGCTTGGAATACGTTCGTGAAAGGTTTCAGATCAACAACAGTCTGCAATTCACGCTGTGGTGTATTGCTAATAGTTTCTGGAATGGTCGAGGCCGCGTCTGCAGCCTTGACACCGGCATTTACCGCATCACTGGCATCAGTAGGAACAGCTCGTAAAACTGCAAATGTGCCAACATCAGTCTTTTCAAAATTGACGCCATCAGTATTACGACCACGAGTATGCAAATAAGCATTCAGTGCATCGCGATAGCTATGCTCTTCCGGATGATCGGGCTTCTTCCCACTCGGCTGTTCATTGCCTTTCAACGCAGCCTCGTATAAGTCACGTTTTTCTTCAAGATCTTTGATCTCTTTGTCAGCTTTATCATACTTGGCACGAACGCCTTCTGCCTTCTTCAGGTTTTCCTCGGAATCTTCACCTTCAAGTAAAGAACGAAGTTCTGTCTTCATAGCTGGCAACGCTGAACGCTTTTCATCAAGTTGCTTTTTAACAGCAGCTAATTTTTCATCTAAAGTCATCTAGTGACCCTCCTTATTTTTGTATAAAAATAGGCACCGATTATTCGATGCCCTTGAGCAAGTCCTCTTTATTCAATTGATAAAGCATCTTACGCCGCTTAAGTTTCCATTCTGGCGGCTGATCTAGCGCTTTTATCTGTTCCAACGATCGTGCTCCGACCTTTACCTCAGTATCCGGATATGCTGGCGTGGTTACTGGAGAGACATCAAACAAATGATCAATATTGTTGATAGTGCGGTCATACTTCACACCACGTTCATTAGATTTTTGCCACTTCTGTGCATCTTTGTCTGGTGCAATCGTGAATGCAAAACTTGACTGGCTGATAATTCCCTGACGAACATTTTCTAGCAAATCACGCCCAAGCTGTGCATCTGGAGGTGTCAACGTATATTTGAGCCCCGTTTCATCAACCGTCAGCTCTAAATTGACTCCCGTGCGGCCTAACACTTGGTTCTGGTCATGATTAAATAGCGCAACAACGTTACTCATGTCCGCATTGTCCAGTGCGTGTGGGTCAATGTGTTCGCGGAAACTCAGCTCACCACTGCCCATAATCTCGGATTGTCTGTCGAACTTAAGGGCATAGCCCTCAATAACGGCAGGATGATCATCATCACCATCACGAATTTGCATTGGTGCCGCTGCCATTCTGATTTCCTTTGGCATTAGTATCACCTCCCTTCAATTCTGCTGCATGCTCAGCTTGATAAGCTTCCTTTTGATCAAGGAACACTGTGTTAAGTGTCGACTGAATACGATCCATGTTCGGATCTTTTAACGGTTTCTTTCCAAGCTCCGCACGTCCCTCGTTTCCAGTCCACAGTCCCCCATTAACTGCTGTATTTACGTCAGCAATTGGCAATCCGTTTACTGATTTTGTGTCGAATCCTATGCAATATTGGTGCCGTTGCGCGTCATCAAGCAGCTTTAATTCAAACTCACTTGTAATCGGCTCAAAGTAAAATGGAAGATCATTGCGAATATAGTCATCAGCCAACTGTTTAACAGACTGGTTAGGGCTATTTTGGGCTAATCGATACGCTGGCACCCGCAAAGCCTTCGCAATCTGCGCTGTTGAATAGTTATTGCTGTTAATCAGATTAAGAACGTTGGTATCAACTTCCAACGGCTGATAATCCATCGTTGCGTCAACTATAATTGGCGATCCAGCATCAGCACCTGCCTGTGCCCTTTCAAAATCTTCACGAATCTTGCGACGCGCCTCTGCTGACAGGCTGCTTGCTTTTGCCTTGAGTATTGAGCCTTTCAAACCACTCTTGAAGAACTTCTGTAACGTTGAAACACCTGACTCCTGCAGTCCAATTTCATCACCAAGCGACAACAGCGGTGAGCGCCCCATGATTGTGTCGTATGAGAAAAACTTCCAGTGAATGACGTCCTCAAATCCACATATTTTTTGCATACTAGAGTTGTAAGGCGTGAAACGGTAGATGATGTTATCGGGGTCGCTTGTGTCCACCTGCGTCTGTGATGGGGCATAGAACTCAAACATAGCTGGTTCGTTGGTTATCGGATCGCGCACAATACGTGAATAAGCATTGCCAGTCAAAATTGCATTGACCATCATGGAAAATTTCCACTGATAAGCCGACAGCCGCTTATTTACCTTCGTATTCATCAAGTATTCAATATTGGCTAAGTCAATAACCTCATCGGTTGAGCTGTCCGTGATTACTAGCGGAAAACGACTAACATCACCCGAAACAATCGATACAGCCGTAAGCACGTCTGAATTCCGTAAGGCAGAAATGCCTAGGTATCCGCCTCGAAATGATGGAATTACTCCAGAATCAAGCAAATGATCTGCCCAGTGAGGGTCCACTTCGGTTGCCAATCCTCGAAATAGCTTCATTCATCTCACCTCCCTTCGTTATCAGGAAGCAACAGAATAAAGGCGAGAACAAACAACAAGCCGCCGCAAACCATGAATCCAGTAGGCCTATTGATCAAAAAAGCCCCATATCCAGCTAAAATGAAACCTAAAACAGTGGCAATTCCAGCCATATTTGCGCCAAGAATTCTGAAAAAGTTAGCTAGTTTTCCATTCACGTTCTCACCTCCTAAAAGCCAAAGTCGTCACTAAACACACGGTCGTCGTCCAAATAGTTGTCCAAATCTTCCTTGAAAGCGATGGCATAAGCATCAAGCGTGGCATCAATCAT
>ERZ1106969.1951-NODE-1951-length-12121-cov-49.366484_pt1 | contig 12121 bp, 8 predicted proteins | sample MGYA00403685_ERZ1106969 | MGnify/ENA primary metagenome ERZ1106969 (study PRJEB35170, sample SAMEA104062416) | human gut metagenome | biome: human gut; feature: human-associated habitat; material: faeces | place: Denmark | collected 2012-05-18 ... | reverse complement strand
ATCGAAAATACGAGGTCAAATCAACTTGAACTGGAATTTAGTTTTTCATTTGACCCAAAATTTGGAAACTGTTAGGTTCCTGCAACTTTTTAACGATTTTTCCATACATTTTAACTATTATTCACATTTCCTGTTTTTCATCTTTCCATTCGTAGTATTATCGTAGTCTCTAACTACTATTAGTGCAAAAATCCGCCCCATTTTGCCCCATAAAATACACATTTTACTGCATTTCCACAGCCCTGCCTTGGTATATGAAAAGAATCGCTATTGGCGTTTCTTGTATTTTTATCATAAATTCTAATTTTCTTTCGTTTCTCGGCATACCTTTCACTGCAAAAGTGATAAAGTCGAATGGTGTACCTCTCATAAAACATAAAGCAACCTCACTTGATTATCCCTGCTCTAGATAATAACTCACTATTTCCTGCTCCAGTTTCACATTATGTTCCTTCATATAGCTTAACACTTCTTTATACAAATCTTCTTCCATTAATGCCTCGAGCCTGATCATATCATTATCAGTCAATTCTCTTAGGCAATGACTAAACCGCATATCACATAATTGCTGTATTCCCATGCAATATAATTCAAACTTTTTAGCAGTTTCCCGACACAAATGCTTATGAATTAAAAATCCGCCAACATCAATATCTCCAAAATGATAATAACCTACATTAGGATTATCCGAAATAACTTTTTTAAGAAACTCTATCTGATGTCTATTAGCAAAACCTCCCAAATACATCATAGCAAAATTCCTATCTTTCAATCTTTGAAAAGATGTCTTATTTTCAATAGTCATTACACTCTCAGTATTAACGCTGATGTCTTTTATATTTTTAACATCACCAGATGCTATAGCTATACCACCTTGAAATTTTGATACATTTAAAACATATTGCTCCCATTCAATTGTCCAACTACCTTTTATAAATATTTCCTGTTCTACTGGTGTAATATAAAAGGAACTTAAGATTACATCATTCCTTTCTCCTTCTTCTCTAATTCTACCGGTTGCAGTTCTCAAAAACGTACATACTTCTTCATAGTTATTATTTTCAAACCATTTTGAATCACCGTACACCAACATTGAGGCTTCTCTTACATATAAATGCTCCTTATTTTTTTCTAAAAAATTTAACATTTTCAGATTTGCTTCTATTTGCTTAGGATCAAGTATGCACCTTGGATCTTCTATTTGTACAAGAGTACTTTCGCAATATTTATTCACGATTTCTCCCATACAAATATACTTTTCTACTATTTCATGTACTTGTTTTGCAATAGTCATTTGTGGAATGACACCATATTCTTCTTTCAAGTATTCATATAAGGCATCTATTTTTTCTTCTAAAAGATATATTTTTTCTATATCATCACTGAATTTCAAATAATCAACGGTTATAAAACCCATACCAGTCAATACAGATACTGCTTCATTAACTCCTTGTTTTTCCAATATATCTGCATTGTTTTTAGCATAATCCTTATATACTTCTGTTGGTTTTAATATAATCCTTCTATTGGTAGTAATATTCTTTGCATATCGAACATTATATTTTTTTAGCAAACCATCAATTATCTCTTTTTTGTATTCCTTACTGCTCATGGAATCTAATTTCTCCTATCTGCATATTATCATTACTATATTTCAAAACAGGAATAATTACGCCACATTCACTACCAATAGATTCCAGCTTATTAGGTGGTGCACAGAATATAACCTGAAAGTTCTGATTCTTAAAGAAATCCAACATTAATTTTATATTATGATCGCTCATTTTTTCAAAAGGTTCATCTATGAAAATCAATCTAACCGAATTAACTCTGACATTATACAGCATTGACAACGCTGCCGAAAGTATCAGCGTATATGGTATCTGCGTTCCGGCACCTGAATTATACCCTACCTGTTTTGATAGTTTGCCATCTTTTACTTCATCATTATTAATAATAATTTCATAACTCATATAATTTCGATAATCTGCAAATTTCTTTATTTCTGCAATATCATTATGTTCAATAATCTTATTGATAATATCACGAATTTCCTTTTCTCTTATTTCCACTTCGTCATTTTCATATCCCATCAGATTTGTGAACGTCATTTGCCCATCAGACATATTGTTTGTGTCTTGCAAATATTCTGCATATCTTAGAATTTTTGCATAATCCGAATTATCACTCAACATTTTTACATCAAATTGATATTTCGTAGAAAACTCAAGTTTTCGCAATTCCTTATTTATATCTGCTATATCACCTCTTGCATCCTTTGCAGTTTCATATATATTGAGTACAAATTCTCTTTTAAATATTCGTTCATAAGTTATAGTCTGATCTTTTAGTTTTTGCTGTATCCCTTGCAAATCATCAATCCAGATTTTTCCTCTTCGTCTCTGGTATTCAGCTTCACACTCCAAACCAATAGGTAATTTATCTACTTCTTGCTTTCGATTATTATACGCTTGTTGCTTACCATTAATATTTCCTTCAAGTTCACGCACTCTACGGTCCATTCTTTCTTTTGTCGCACGAACCATAAGAGCACCATTCTGGTTTTCCCCAGACAAATACTGGTCATATTCTTCTATTGCTTTTTCCACAGCAGAATTGCTAGCAATTCTTTCCTCGTCTAATTCCGCCTGTTTTAAAGTTTCCTGTGCTTTAGACTTTTTAATTGATTTTTTATTTTCCGATATCGTTGCTTCTAAAATTGTCTTTTGATCTATATTTTTCTTTCTGTCATTCTTTTTATTACTTAGCTGTTTTTCAAGCATGGATACTCTCTCATTTAACGCCATAAATTCTGCATTATTTTTCTGTGCTTCTAACAGCTCTTTATAATGACCGCTTTCATTATTCAAATTAACAGATATATCTGCCCACTCCTTATGAACATTTAAATTGAATTCTTTAAAGCAATCTAAACCATCCTGAAGATATTTTGATTTATCTTGCAAGCTTCTCTGATGTAAAAGTATATCCTGTTCTTCCTTTTCTAACTCATGCAACCTTTTCTCCGCTGCTCTTCTATTGAGCTCTATTGCCTGACTTCCCAGGCAATATTTTTTTATTTTTTTTGTACTAATATAGGTTACAGCCATGTTACGACTCAATTTTCCTTCCATTGACATAGCGTTATCATAATCCGGTACTTTTTTAATATCTACTGCATGAATTCCTCCCAGCCAAAATTTAAAATAATTTGCCGCAGTTTCATTTTGAATAGCAAGATAATGAAATACAGAATCTGCTTCACATTCCAGTTTTTTTGACATTAAGCGCTTTGTATTTACCAGCTCTACATATCGATATTTTGACTTGTCCAGCACTGCATTCGCAATATCAAAGACGTCTTTCGACACTATAATTGCATAACGATGCACTCCCAAAAAGCTCTCTATCGCATTCCTCCAATTCTCATCCTTCAACTCTACTACATATTCATAAGCCATATGAGCTTCTTCATTAATACCATGCTTTTTGAACTCTCGATTAATTTCTTTAATAAGCTCTACCTGATCCTTAACATTGGAATATTCCATTCTATTTTTATTGCAGCTCTCAATAATACTATTTTGTTCCACACATTCATCCTGCACTGTTTCCAAATCTTTTTTCAGCAAAGTATTTCTTTCAATTAAGTTGTCACGACATCCCTGTATCTCTTCTTTCAATAAATCAATGAATCTTTGCTTTTCAGCCACCTCAAGACTTTTTGATGTCAATCTTCCAAGTACATTATCATTTTGTACGGTTACTCCCATCTCCGATAATCGAACAATCATTTCTTGCATTTTCTGCTGAAAGATTTCCAATTTTCGTTTTTCATCCTCTAACTTTACCAATTGCTTTTCATATGTATCTATCAATTGTTTAGATGCTTCTATCGCCTTTGAAACATCCAAATCAAGAAGTGCTCTTCTTGTTTCTGAATAAATTTTATCTATATCACTTATTTCCTGGTCCTGCTCTTCAATTGTCCTTCCTAGATCTTCGCATGTAATAACACTCTTTTTGATTAATTCCTCTGTTTCCAAAATCTCTCTCTGGCACTCGACTAGAGCTTTATACTTAATTTTTATATCATCTATCTTCAGCTGTAAAACCTTCTTATCATGCTCGTCATAATCTGCCAATATAGAATCTAAATCTTGTAACTCTTGATTTATTTGTTCCAGACTGCCATTTATCTGTTCAATATTCTTCTTTGCTTCTTTCAATTTGTCAAAATTAACATCATGTTCTTCTAATACTGATTCCTTTATAAATTCCTGAATTTTCGCAGCGGGATTATATGCCATTATATTTCTTAATTTTCTTTGATATTTAGGAACTTCCTGATAAGGCAATTTAAGTCCTATCATTTGCATAAATAAAGTAATACCATCTTTTTTATTTTTCATCTGTATCCCATATTTTTTCTGAAATCCCGAAGCATCATAAGGTTTTACAAATGAATCTTCTTCATAAACAAATGAAATATCTGCAATTGTTTTTCCATCTATGGCATACCAATATGTACCTCTAATATCTGTAATAGCTGTTTCTATTACTACGCCCAACACAAATGGATTCTCATTTATCTGATCAAAATATTCCAATGCAATGTGCGTATACACTACTGGTATCTTATCAGCAGGTCTTGCATATATTCCTGCACTCGCATCCACTAGGCAGCGCGTATATGAAACTAAATTACGTTTTCCTACTCCAGTATTGTACCCACTAGTAGCTTTATTAAATTGCGTGTCACCTGTATATGCATATTTAATAGCATCTAATATTGTTGATTTCCCACATTCATTTTCACCCGAAATCAATGTTAAATTTTCAGAAACAGGGATTGTTCTATTATTAAATCCATACCAGTTTACCAAGTGTATATTACGCAAAATAGTTTTATTCATCTGTATCCTCACTTTCCAAGAGTTCATCCTGCTCAGTCTCTATATTTTCTCCATCGGGTGCATATTCCGCCATAACTTGCTTTAATTGTCCAACATCCATACAAAATTGTAATGATGGGTATAATCGTACCTTTCCTTCTTCTGTTGATATGTCATCACTATAATCTATCAGGCTAAATTTTTTAAATATGCGATACGAATCTTTAAAGTCTACTGGTTTCATATTAATTTGATAAATTTTGCATTTGTCAATAATATCACCAACTGTAATATACACCGGATCTGCATACCCCATACGTTCCAAAAACAAAAGCCACAGTACCATTAATAATTTTACCTGTTTTGTATCAAAACGATATAAATTTATTCTCTTTAATCCAACTGTTTCAACATCTCCATCCGCTTGTTGTAACATTGCCACTTTCATTCTTTCTTCAACAACAACCTTGTAGCCAATAGCTGCCAAATATGTATTTACATCATATTGATTGGATTCTGACGATATAAAATCATATAATTTCTCATCTTTGTCAGACACAATAAATGTTGTATCAAGCATTTTACGAATACATTTCTTAAATAAATATGCATCTTCCTCACTCATTTTTTTCATAAAGCTGAAATCATTCATAAACAGACTCCTTCTATTTCTTAATTACTGTCATATCAGTAATATCCGCAATCTCTGTTTTTACAGTTTCTTCCGACAGTCGAATATCATATGGGAACTCACCATTTTTAGCATAAAGCATTGCTGCTGCATACATCAATATCTCATCTTTCGTCTGAATTGGCCTTTCTTTAATATTCATTTCATTTTCACTACCCAATTGTGCATTCAGGAAAGTAGTTACCTTATTAACAGAATATCTATTAGGAGAACTATTAAACAATTTTTCTGTTTGTACTCTCTTTTCTTCTTCTGATAACTCAACTATTGAAATCCCAATATTTTCTCCCTCGTTTTTTACACGCTTATTTTTTTCAAAAGATTTAAATCCTACATATTTTTGATTAGTGATACGTATACAATCTGCAACTTTTTCCATTGCAACATTCTGTTCTTCTTCTGTCATCTTAGACACGGTATTCAAAAAATCATTAATTACAGCTTCTAATCTTACCCCGTTACTTGCCATCAGCATAATTCTTGTATTTGCAAGATTATAGTAATTATTAATACGGTTATCTATAAGTTCCATATTTGCTTCATATTCAACACTTAAGAAATACTGGAGTTCGGCAAAATATCGTTCAACACGTTCCCTTGCCTCTTCATAATTCAATTGTAATTTTTCCGAGCATTCTTTTATTATTTTTTCACACATTTCACCATGTCTGAGTATTCTTAATTTTGCCTTTATAAAGGATATTTGTGCAGGAATTAAGCCATTATTTTTAACAAAAAAATATTCATTAAAAAAATGTTCCAACATTTCATCTTTCATTATAAATTGCCCAAAACTATTGATATCTTGAAAAACAATTACCGCTTTCATAATATTTGAGATATTATCTTTCAACTCTACCAATTCATTTTTTAATTCTGTTTCATTATCAATTAGTGGCACTAAAATATTAGTATAAGGTCTCTCTCCACGAACAGAATCTTCCTCAAATGCAGATTTTGTAATTTCATACATAGAGAAAATACGGTTTGACATCATGCCTTCTCCACTTTTTTCCGTCATTTTCCTCAAAAAATCCATAAATCGTCTGCAGTCAATTGAAATATTAACAACATACTCACCATTTCTACCTATCTCTCGGGGAAGTAACCATCCACATTCACGAAACAAAGAAAGAATTTCTGAAGATTGCAATTCGATTACATTTTCTTCTATTTCACTTTCATCGTCTACCGCAATATCTTCCAACAAACTTTTTCTTGTAACATTTATCCCCACATTTTTCAAATAAACTGTAAGACTATCTTTTGCATCAGTTTCATACAATACTGGTAATTCTTTTGTTTTATCAATTAATATCTGAATGCAATCATAATATATTCTTTTGTATTTCAATGTTAATGGCTTAAAAAAAGAATCATTTTTTACATATTCAAAAAAGTTCACTTTCTCACCTCCTGGATTAATGCCTTTTATCCTTTATATTATATCTCTTCCCCTATCCCATTTTTAGGACTCTTTACAACTCCAAGCTATTTTCCTTCAATAAAAAATCATAAATACTCATAGTCGTAATACCGTCCTCATCTCTTGTCACATTCATAACATCCTTAACAAGAATAATCTTCTTAAAAGAATCGTTTACATTTATCAGCGAAGCCTTCTCTTGCATCCGTTTTTCTTCCGTCGGCATACTAAATGCTGACTGAATATAATAACGCTTGCTTCCAAGATTCGCTATAAAATCAATCTCCAGATAGGTTCTTTCCGTTTTCCCTTCCCGATTCACACTTCTCTTTTCTACAACTCCGACATCTACGGAATACCCACGACTCCTAAGCTCATTGTAGACAATATTCTCCATAATGTGTGTTTCTTCAATTTGACGGAAACCTAATCTAGCATTACGGAGTCCAACATCTTCGAAATAGTACTTCAAAGGAGTTCCAATATATTTCCTTCCCTTTACATTGTAGCGATTTGCTTTGTTGATAACAAAAGCATCCTCCAAATATTCAATATACTGTCTAATCGTATTACCGCTGATATTTGACTGCATCACACTTTTAAAAGTCGCTTCTATCTTAGGTACATTTGTAAGTGAACCTATTGCTGACGCAAGAATATTCACCAAATCTTCCAATTCCTGCGTTTTATCAATGTGATGCCTCTCAATAATATCTTTCAAATATGTTTCTTCAAACAGCCTGGTTAAATAATTGATCTTCTGTTCCTCCGTCTTCATAGTTACAGTAAGTGGTAAACCACCATAAATTACATATTCTGCCCAGCCATGATAGACATCTCCTTCATATACCTGCATAAATTCTTTAAAGGTTAGTGGATAAATATGAATTTCATCTCCCCTACCTCTAAATTCTGTAATAACATCTTTTGAAAGGAATTTAGAATTACTTCCGGTTACATAAACATCAACATTCTTAATATGCAATAAAGAATTAAGTACTTCCTCAAATTCTTCCAGCAATTGCACTTCGTCTAATAAGACATAATACTGTTCATCATCCTCAATACTAGATTCTATAAAATCCAAAATAGTGTCCGGGTTACGATACTTTCTATCTTTTCGTTGGTCCAACTCTATAGAAATGATATGACTTTCATCAATTCCCTGTTTCAACAGATAGTTTCTAAAGATAGTAAAAATCAAATATGATTTTCCACATCTTCTGATTCCAGTCACTACTTTAATCATACCATTATGCATTCTATTTATTAAATCATTTAAATATTTATCTCGATTAATATTCATAGCAGACCTCCATATTGAATATTTTTGGCAATAATGACAATTTTGTTCAAAGTCATTATACACCTGCAACTTTAGCTAATCAATTTGCTATTGAATATTTTTGACATAATTACCAGAAATATTTATCATACTTTTAAAATAAAAATGGCATCCACGCAATAATATTTACCTGAACGCCATTTTTTCGTTGTTTAGCCTTTGCCATTGATATATTTTATAAATTTAGCCGAATCAACACCAACAATAGTATTTGGAGCAACTTCTTTGGTTACAATACTTAACAAACAGCTAATTACACCGTATCTTGTTCACTTAGAAAAAAACTTTTTATGTCTGAGCACCACTTCTGGATATTTGTTTCAACATCTTTCTTTCCTTCTAGATGTGCTAAAACATGTCGCCTATTTAACAAATAAATAAAACAAATTACTTCCTGTGCAGTTCTTCGTCGTTCATTGTCACTCAAAAAGCACAAATAATCCATGTCTTCAAGACTATTTGTTCGCTCTTGCATATGACTATCCCCATTAAGCACAAGCCTGTACATAAGATTCTTGAAATAATCAATAAAATCATTGTCTCCAATCTGTTGTAAGATTGTATCATCATAAGATATTTCTGCTATTCCTTTTTTATAAACAAATGTTGAAAACGCCTCCAACGCTCGTCGCATTGAATTTCCAATTATAAAATCATCATCTTCATTCTCACCGCATGCATAATCATAAATGTTCTTTAAAATCTCAGAATATTCATTTCTGTTTTTAAGGCTAAATGGAATAAACTTTTTGTTTTTCAGTTCACGACAAGTGAATGTAACTTTCTTTTGCCAATTATTTTCTCTCTTATATTCATCAACAATCTCTTTCATAATATTTTGAAGATCATATAAACACCGAATATCATGTGTCATCAACAAAATTTGACTTTCAGGATTGCTTTTAATAATATCTGACATCTTAGCTTTCAACAGAGACATGATTCCAACTTTGTTTTCAAAATCAAAACTTGATACAGGGTCATCAATAACAACAATTATTTTTTTTGAATAACCATCTTTTGCATCCTGATTCATGATTAGTTCTGTAAAAAAATAACATAATGCAATAATATTTCTTTCTCCTACAGATACATTGTTAGGTCTCACTGCTCTTCCATGCGCATATAACACATACTTATCATTCTCAACTTTAATTTCTAATCTATCCTTTGAAAAAAACACATACCTGAGACTCTTATTAATCCAATTGACCGCTATTTTTATACTTTTCTTTTGAGATTTTAATAAATTCATTTCTTCTCTCATATTATTAATTTTCTCATTGGACTTTTCTAATGTCTCTTTGGCTTTCTTCTGAGCCTCCAATGCCCGTTGCCATAACTCAATATCTCTAGAAATCTCATAATGTGCCATGGCCGCATTATCAGCCGTAAGTTTTCTCTTAAGCATTCCGATTTTTTTAACAGCATCGTTGTAAGTATCAATTTCTTTCTGTAGCTTGATTCTAATCAACTCATATTGTCCAAGTTTATCAATCAGGTCACTCTTAAAATCTGTAATAGGAGTATATGGATGGTTGATTTTTTTTATGATAATTTCTCGTATTTTAAGTATCTCCTTATTGATTTCTTCCACCATGTCTTTACACTTTATATAATTGATTGAGTTCAAAACATCCATACCCGAAAAATCAATATTCACGTCCTGTATGATACATTTTTTGAGATTTTCCTTATGAATATCCACCTCTTTCGATAAAACTTTCTCTATACTACTAATCAACTTTTGTTTTCCCTGATTTGAAATTTCCTGAAGACAAAAAGGACACTTCTTTGTTTTTTCTTTGGAAAATACCAACTTCATCTCATTAATTTGTTCTAATTTTCCATCATCAATGAGTTTAAGAAGATATTGTTCACGGTCTGATAATATTGGACTTTCAACTTTCTTTGTAAGAAGACTTTGTAATACCCCATCATCATATGGAATATTCAATTTCACAGTACTTCTAATCTGAACCGCTTCATTTTTTCTTACCTGCATTAGCAATTGAATGTTTTCTTCATAGCGCTTTTTCAAATCTGCTAGTGCATCTGCAGGCTGTAATGCAACAATAGAATCGATTACTTTATCCGTAACTCCTGCATTACGTTTATAATCATTAATAATCTTTTCACGTTCAGCCCAATGTCCTTCCCCAGACAGTCCATTATTAATCTGATGCCTACAATTAATTGGAGATTTTTCACTATCTCCATCTTCAAATTCTTCATATATAGCTTTGAACTCTGTATTTCTGTTGGATTCAGCCTCAATTTCACGTTGCATATTCAATATCTTATCTTCAATATTACCTAACTCACCAAACAGAACAATTGTATTTAGCCCATCATCTCTAACTTTTACACGAGAATTAATATAATCTTCATTAAACACATGAATACACTGCGTATCCATAAAAACAGAGTCTTCATGATCATACACCGTAGCTTTTACAATATCCTCAACTATATCCCCTTTCGCCTTTCTCACAGCATTAGAAATTGTACTTTTTCCGGAACCATTCTTCCCATAAAGAATAGATATTCTATCTTCATTCATAAATAATTCCAGCTCAGTTTCTTCAGAAAAAAACCACCTTTAAACTTTAATTTTTTTAACATTTTATCCTCCCACACTTTTTAATTAACATTCTTCTGAACTGTTATATATGCTATCTTCATTGAAATATATCCTTTAATATCTTTCCATATATCATATTTTCGCATAACTTAATAATTCTCTTCTAATACTTTATGTAATCTCTCCACCAATATCATCATCTTCATCTTTCAGTACAATGCATTCTCCAAAATAAGCATTGTATATCTCTACCTTCTTACTCAGTTCTTTAATCTCCTTAATCTATTTTTTAACGCTTAAGCGCCAAAAATATTTTTACAAAACACTATTTCAAACTGCTTCTTTATTCCACTTCCTACTCCTTTCCCCCATTCTACCACTCCCTCAATGTCGAATTTTGTCAACAACTGTCGACAAGCCTCATAAAAAGTAAAATTTTCCATTATTATGTAACCTTCCATATGCGCGATGCCTGTTAATCCGAATCACATTCGAACAGCATCCGCATGGCATCAAAAAAGGCCTCCGCATGACAAACTGTTTTCTCGCTTGCTGACTGCTCAGCTGCCAAAATACATCTGCCCTACGAAGGTCCCGGATTAATTTTATTAACCTGATTAATTTGTTTAACTTTATTAATTTGATTAACCTAATTAATCTGATTAATCAATTTTATTTAGCATTTCCTTTTTCGCTGTTTTTTCTGCTTTCGCCTATTTTTCTAAAATATCAAAAAATAATTTTTCTGTTATTTTCACCAGCTATTACTCCCATCAACTCCGCAGAGGATTTTGTAATAATCATTCCTGAATCTGCGGTGCTGATATTTGCATCTGGAATAATAATTCTTGCGCAGGCAATCTGAATTCCTGATTTTGTCTGTGTTTTTATTGCAACATTATCCAAATAATTGTTCATCATAACTTTTTCCTCCACTTTGATTTTATCTGTCTGATAATATTAATAACGAGATTTTTCTATCCTTTTCTATGATGTTTTTATATTTTTTGTTGCTTTTAATCTGATTTATTATTTTTCAGCGTTTTCTTTGAATAAAATTAATCCCCATGTTTTTCTCTATTATGTTCAACAATTGTTTTTTAATAACCGTGTTCAATATCTATATGTAGTGGTATAATAAATTTGTAACAACTTGTTCGAATAATATAGTATAATATTA
>ERZ1106969.1935-NODE-1935-length-12302-cov-5.787785_pt1 | contig 12302 bp, 19 predicted proteins | sample MGYA00403685_ERZ1106969 | MGnify/ENA primary metagenome ERZ1106969 (study PRJEB35170, sample SAMEA104062416) | human gut metagenome | biome: human gut; feature: human-associated habitat; material: faeces | place: Denmark | collected 2012-05-18 ... | reverse complement strand
TGGATCATCTGAAATTATTGCTTACTACGCTATCGCGTTTCTCTATTCACTATAACATTTCAGCTGCAATATGTCCATATGCTGCATAATGCAATCTATTCTAATGACATTCGTTTAATACACTGTTTCGAATGGAGGACATAGAAGAATATTATACTGAGAAAAATGTGGATTATGATTTTTTACAGAAAATGGATCAAGGAAATATATTAGTGATATGCTTAGTTAGATGCCAATGACACCGAAAGAGATGATTAAGCATCTCAAGAAAAACGGGTTTGAGGAAATCAGACAAAATGGTTCTCATGTTGTAATGAAGAATCAGTCTACAGGAAGAACGGTAATCGTTCCTTATCACTCCAAGGCTATGAAAAAAGGCTTGGAGCAGGCAATATTAAAGCAGGCAGGGTTAAAATAAAATCATGCCTGAAAGAAAATGGAGGTATTACGTATGGAAAAATTATTCTATCCGGCACTTTTTCACAAGGCGGAAGATGGTGGCTTTTGGATTTCATTTCCAGATTTTCCGGAATGTTTTACTGAAGGGGATGACATGAAACAGGCTTACGAAATGGCGGTAGAAGCATTGGGTCTTGCGTTGGTAAACAGAAAGGAAGAAAAAGAAGCGATTCCAGAACCTTCTGATTTGGATAAAATCAAGAATGAAGAGGGAACCATTGTGATTGTGGAATTTGATATATTGGAGAGCTTGGTATAACTTTAAAATATAAAATAGATATCTTGTGTGGCTGTGCCGAATTTCGGCACAGCCATTTTTTCATACAAGTTGATCCATATCAATTTTTTCAAGATCTTTACGCAACCATTCGATATCTCGATGCGTGTATGTTTTTTCCGTTACATCATCGATCTGATGTCCGGCCATAAGTTTTAGGGCAAATTCATCCATAGAACACTTTTTGGCTGCAGACAGTGTAATTGCCAGTTGCGAGACAACGGCAAGAGATAATGGGCATACAAATCTGGAAATTAAAAAGATGCAGAACGTATCCGGGAATCCATATGCAAAGGTGACATTGACATATGATTATACATTCCCGATTTTAAATCTGTTGTTAGAGCATGAAATTGTTGGATATGCACGATAATCCAGAAAGGAAACATTATGAAAAATGCGATAATTGCATTGATTGGAATTGCGATGGTGATCATGGTGACAGTGGGAATTAATACCGTAGAGAATAAAACCATGTGGCAAAATGAATTAGACAGCAATTTGGATAAAGCGTTGGAAAGAACAATGGAGATTTTGACCATCGATCCAGTCTATCAGATTAGTAAGAATGACACAGAAGTAGCTGCGGACTTTATCGAAAATTTCCTGGTAAATACTACCAGTGATGCAACATTTAAGATTGATATTATTACAGTTGATCCAGAAAAGGGCCTTTTGGATGTGCAGGTGTCTGAAAGTTATTACAGAAAAATTTAGACGCTACATGAAAGAAAAAAATGTGCTGCAGAGAATTAAAAAAAGATCCGGACAGATGTGGAATCAGGAGAAGAATATAGAAAAAGCACAACAAGAAAAAACTTATGATAAGAATGGAAAAACACGAAAACAGGAACATTTAGATGAAACAGTAAAGAAAATGATAGACAGGTAAAAAATCCCTTTATTGTCGAAATAGTATGATGTATAATCAGTATAGCATTATATGGAGAGGTTAGTTATGCCGGAAACAAAAGAGTTTAAAACTATAGAGCAACAGATAAATGCATTAGATGAACGAAAGTTGAAGTTTAAGAATAAAACGAAAGCTCGAGAAATTTTATCTAAATATAACTATTTTGATATTATAAATGGATTTGAGACTATTCTGTTGCAGCCAGAGACAGCAATAAAAGAATATAAAAATGTATATTTTGAAGATTTTTGGGATTTGTACAAATTTGATATGAAGTTGAAAAAACAGACTTTATTTAAAGTATTTGATGTTGAATCTAGAATGAGGGCGGCAATATCATACCATTTTACAAGTGAATATTGCAATACTATATATACTACAATGAATTATATAAAACGAGAATTCTATCAAGCTCCAGATCCTTCAGATAGATATTTAACAAAGAAATTTAAGGATTTTGATTTGTTTCGGCCAACTAAATATGATGGTAAGGGCGCTGTTACAAAAGAGTCATTTATAGATGCCTTAAAAAAGGAAAAGGCATATGTAGGGAAATATATAGATCCTCCGTTTTGGGTAGTAATAAAGTCTTTTCCATTAGGAAGTCTTTATTACACTTATCTTTTTTTAAGAGATGATGTAAAGCAAAAGGTATTAAGAGACTTTAACCTCTCTTTATCAGATTCATCGGTATTTGAACAGGCAGTATATGTGTTAAAAGAAGTACGGAATCAGTGTGCACATTTGGAATTGATAACTCGTTTTAGATTAAAAAGGACACGTAAATTAAAAAACTATAACGATGTTACAAAATATGCAGGATTGTCACGAACAGATTTGAATTACATGGATGTTGTAAAGATATTTAAAATGTTTGGTGGAATTCAAGACCTCAAATGGATAGTCGTTATGTTTTACATGAAAATGTGTATTAAAGGTCGTAAAAAGATAGCGAATAAAATATTGGCCAAAATGGGAAGAAAAAGTATATGGGCTTGGATTAAATTATAAATTTAAAAATTCATTTTAGTAAATTCATTTAAATAAGGGAAATATATTGCATTTTTTTTAGTTTTGTGTATAATAATAGTACGGTAATGCTAGCAGTTATTTGGCTAGTAGCCATGTAGTTGGCGTAAAGGCATCCATTAGGATGCCTTTATTTGTGTATGTAACAAACGGATTTTCGATAGGAAAGAAATGTTAAATCAATGTGAATACGCTGAAGAAATATAGGTTTTAACAGAAAATGTGTTGAAGATTAAAAAATGTAGAAAGAAAAAATTCAGGATAGATAAGGAAGGCTCTCTTTGGCATGTGCTTTTCAATACCAATCTTCATGAAAAGGCATTTCATACAAAGTATGGGCAAAAAAGAAAAATAAGAGAAAATTTATCTATAAATTTTCTTTTGTTTGTTGAAATTTTGATGGTAAATGCGTATAATAAGGGTAAGAAAATTAGGAGGTGTGATGTTATGGCAAATGTAATGGATTGCTTAGTACCCATTTCTTTATTCAATAAAGGGCAGGCAACAAAAATTTTTAGTAGACTTAGGGAAACAAAAGAACTTTTTGTGTTGAAAAATAACCAGCCCTCCGCCGTTATTTTGTCACCAGAAGAGTACGTAAGACTGACAGAAATTGAAGAGAACTATACACTTTTGTTAGAAGCAGCAAGTCGTTTGGAAGAGAACGGAGATAGACCAGGTATATCTATGGAAGTTGTTATGGATGAGCTTGGAATTAATGCAAAGGAACTGGAAGAGATGGAGGATGTGGATATCGAATGACTTGGAGCGTAGAATTTCTGGAAGAAGCAAAAAAAGATATGAAAAAACTAGAACGTTCTGCAAGTATTCAAGTGTTAAAGGGAATTCAGAAAGTAAGTAGGAATCCTCTTCCGGTACAGGAAGGTGGATATGGAAAACCATTAGGAAATAAAAATGGTGCAAATCTCACCAATCTTTTGAAAATAAAGTTTCGAGATTTAGGAATACGAGTGGTATATAAGGTGGAACGGGTAGAAGATGTTATGAAAATCATAGTTGTTTCCGCAAGAACAGATGAACAGGTATATCGGGAAGCTGCTAAGCGGAGAGAAAAGTATGAATTATAACAGAATGGGGGTGCCGCACAAAAAAGTGTCTGGCACTCTTTTTAAAGGTATACTATCAAGATCAACACTCGATAAGTGTGGTCAAGCAACTAAAAGTGGGCGATCGTTCCAAAACGCATTTGTGACCGCCGGAGAGCGCAAGATGGAGATGGAAATTTGACTGAATCCGTTGAAAACTGTTATAATATATTGTTGAAAGAATATATAATGTGACTGTTAAATGAAAAGACTACGCAAAAAAAGAAGTGCTGTTATGTGCGATGTGAAGAAATATGAAAATTTGTATCAAGAAATAAAGAAATTAAAACCAGAAGATACGTTACAACTTGTATTAGAGGCTGAAACAGAAGAACAAAAGGAGTTCTATGAAATGGTTGGAGATTTCTTACTTCAGAAAAGACAGAAAAGAGTGATTGAAAAGAACCTGTTTTAATGAAAAATATATCTTGATAGGTAGTGCCTATGGAAATGGATAAAAAATACGCCTTGCTGGATACTGACTTTTTGTATAAATCACATATGGCAAGAAATGCAAAAAAATCATACGCTGACAGATTTTGTCACTGAATTTGCAGAGTATGAATTTTTCTGTCATGAAATGATAAAGAAAGAACTGAGTAGACGTGAACTAAATCCGGATCCGAATCCTTGGCTTGAAGAGAAAATTAAAGCTGGAAAAGTGAAATTGTATACGTATCAAGAGATTATAAGTGAATTAGGAAAGTTATATGGAGAAGAAGCAACAAGCATATATTTAGAATTACTAGAAACGAGTTGCGATACTTTTGATGCCAATTTTTATAAACAGTACTACGGTTTGTTGAATGAGATGGAGAACTTGAACGATGTTGAGGCATTTTTGGTGGCATTAAAGGAATGTGATGATAATGTTCCACATAAAAAGGGTTTGGGTGAGAAAAAGACCTATGTGTTAATTCAAATGATGGAGATCATGCATAGCAATCGGGTGTATGTATTTTGCTCAGATGATTTCAAAGCAAGACAGAGTATCGCAAGTTTAGAAACACCGGTTCATTGTATTAGTATATTAGGTGTTTTCTATAAGCTGATGAAGATGGGAAAGAAAAAATTTGAAATGCAGGAATATTACGATCGTTTAGCAGCATTTTTGAAAAATCAGACGGAATATAAGGTTTGGTCTATATCTGGTCATCAACGAAGTGGTGTGTCGATTAAGCAAGTATTTGATGAAATATATGATGAGAAGTTTCAGATGTTGCGAAATGGAGATTTGAAATACATAAAGTAAAGTGTTCGTTGACATTATTGATTTTGGATTTAATGCATGGTGTAGTAAATTTCCAGAACTTGCTATGTGGGGACTTTGGCGCAATCATAGTAGTATTTATAATAGGTTGGATATATTAGGAGAAATCAATGGAAACTAAGGAATATTATGAAATTAATCTTCCAGGATATCTGCAGCATGACCTGGATGCCATGAAAGAAGGAAAATGGCCGTATGACTGTTTATGGGGGGAATTATACGGTTCCATCAATTGTGCGTTTGTAGACGGAGATATCACAGAAGATCATGCCTGGTATTTGCGAGAAAAATACTTGGATATGAAAAGGGAGGGAGCATGATGATTGATTTTACAGGATGTCAGATTGATTCATTCCGTGCATATGATGGAGCAAACGGATCGAAGATCTGTGTACTATATCAGGGAGAACGCTATATGATTAAGTTTCCCGCCCATGCCAAACATAACCCGCAGATGCATTATTCTAATGGCTGTATCAATGAGTATCTTGCGAGTACCATTTACCAAAGTTTGGGAATCGAAACGCAAGAGACTTGTCTTGGAATTTATGAGGGGAAAGAAGTTGTTGCTTGTAAAGATTTCTGTGCAACAGGAGAAAGAATTCTTAATTTTGGAATGATGAAAAACCAGTGCATTGACAGTATACATGGAGGATATGGAACGGAACTGGAATCTGTATTAACAGCTATTGATATGCAGCAAATCTATGATCCAATCGCATTGAGAAAACGATTTTGGAAAATGTTTGCTGCAGATGCACTATTGGGAAATTTTGACAGACATAATGGAAACTGGGGTGTGATTGTAAATGAAAATACAATGGAAGTCAGAATGGCTCCGGTTTATGACAATGGTTCTTGTCTGTATCCACAGTTAACAGACGAGCAGATGAAAGCAATTATGAAAGATCCGAAAGAAATTGAGAATCGTATATATGTTTTTCCAAATTCTGCATTAAAAGAGCAAGATAGAAAAATCAATTATTTTTCTTTTTTGAGTACAACTAAAAATAAAGATTGTATTGAGGTATTACGCTATGTACAACAATATTATAATGAAGAGAAAATAAAAAATATTCTTGCGAAAGCACCGATATCGAATGTCAAAAAAGAATTTTATCTACTTATAATAAAGGAAAGAAAAAATAAGATCATTGATAAAGCATTGGAATTACAAATAGAACGAAAAAAAGCGGAAAAGACGGTTGTTAAGAAGAAAATTCGGAATTTGTAAAATGAGAGAGTTGCTTTTATATAAGGAAGTGTTATTATTTGTGATGTGAAAAATAACTGACTGTTAGAGTGTTGCTACTTTCTAAGGTCGTTAATCAAAAAGTATTGATATGATTAAAAATAGATGATATAGTATCAATGCGGAAAATTAAATATTATTCAACAATGTTTCTCATTATAAACTTGCACAGTAATAGTACATCCATTTCATATAAAGTGCGTATTTTCGTTGTTTAATGTAGCGATCGAAGAAGCAGCGAAAGAAGGTAAATTCTAAGAAACAGCGGAAAATCGCAGGTTTTGAAGAGTATAAAATTTAATTAGATTACACAATACATTCTAAAAAACAAAAAATAATACCAGTTGTGTACAATTTGTGTACCTAAGATATAAGTGGTACACTATTAGTATAAGTCGATTAGTACAAGTAAAATAGTAAAGAGGGCGTGTGAAAAACATAAGTTTTTCGCTCGTCCTTTTTATTGTGCTGAATTTCGGCACAACTTATTGGAGGTAAGAGAGTCTGCAGGAAATTTTGATGGGATCCGGGAAAGATACCGTGATAAGAGAATCAGTTCAGAAGCGCTGTTTCTGATTGGTCAGATGGCAGGTTCCACAGAACTGATTGAGATGGGAAAATTGATGGAGGTGACGAATATAAAAAAGAAATCATTGCTTTTGCAAACTGTGAGGGAGGAAAACTGTACATCGGCGTTCAGGATGACGGAACAGAGAAACCATATTATATAGCAAAAAGGGATTGCGTACTGAAGGTGTTTATGTCTGTCAGGGTTATTCTTCTGTTCCGGCTACAAATACGGCAATCCATCGCATGATCAAAGAAACAGACGAAGATCATTTTGAAGAAATGCGGTCTTTAGAACAGAATTTAACCTTTGAAAGTGTATGCAATTAAATCTGCTGTTTTTCAAGGTGCAATGCAGAGTGAATTTAAGGATCGGAAAGAGTTTTCTGGCTCCCTGTTTCAGCAGATGTATAGCGTATTGACAGACGGGATTATCTGGAAACCGCAGTCAGAGAGGTTCGTTTGAATCTTCTGGTACATCGTGAATATTCAGTCCGTGTCAACCCCTTCATCAGCTTTTATGCAGACAGACTTGAAGTTACCCCTATCGGCGATCTGGTAAGCGGCGTGTCCTTAAAAGATATAACCATGGGAATTTCCGTCTGTCGAAACACCAAACTGGCAAATGTATTTTACCGTTTAGAGTTGATAGAGGCCTATGATGGAACCGGAATGACGCCGCAGATGGAAACCTCTGATAATGTATTTAAGATTATTCTTCCTAACCTGAATACAATGCCTGAATCCGCAAGACAAATACAGGTAAATCCAGAGAAAGGCACATCGGAAGAAAAGGTGATTGCTCTGACAAAACAACGGGGTTTTGTTACAAGAAAAGGAATAGAAATACTGCTTGGTATGGGTTAGTCATCATGCGGACGTCTGTTAAAGAAAATGGTTGATTATACGTCTTATGAGGCGTATGATAAGAATGCAGAATGAAATACTAAAGAAGGTGACGAAATTGAAAGATAATCTAAGTAGTGTGAAGAGGCTAAGAAAAGCTCTTGGAATTACGCAGAGAGAGCTTGCGGAGAAGACGGGAATCAATCTTCGGCAAATCCAAAAATATGAATCGGGAGAATATGATACCGGAAACATGACTCTGAAAAATGCGGTTGCTTTTGCAGAAGCCCTGGGATGTGATGCAAAAGATTTGTTGTAAAATGTAAAACAGATTCAGTTCCTATCGAAAAAGCGTCTAAATGGGCGCATAGTTAAATTATGGAAGAAATCTAAAAAGGGAATGTATGATATGAAAAATAACGTTTTTGAAGTAATGCATAAAGATAGAAGAGTTGCAAGAATTGATTCATCTTCTGGTAGATGTAAAATATATTATTATATGACGAATATTGTTGACTATCTTGTAGGAAATACCGATCGTCACTGGGGAAACTGGGTGGGTAGTAAACAATGCAAACAACAAGCCAGTTTCGCTTCATCCGCTGATGGATTTTAATAAGACGTTTAACGCATATGATAAAGTAGATGGATCGAATTGTCAAACTTGTTTTGGGAAAAGAGTTAGTCAGAAGGATGCTGCATTAGAAGCTGTTGGGAAAATTGGATTGAATCAAATAAAAGAAGTAAAACGTGACTGGTTTCAGTATTTTCCGGAATATATCGATATGTTTTATGAGCGATTAGAAATTTTAAAAAGAGTGAATTGAAGTAGAAATAATCTGTTTATAGTTTGCTGATTGTACTATTGCAAATACTTTTACAGTATGCTAAAAATTAAATATAGTTGGCATATGTCAGATGGAGGCTGATAAAATGGAGACAAAGCCAGAAGTGAAGTATAAAAAAGGAGATGCTGTATTATTTCAATGTTTTGGGGAAATAAAAAGTGGAACGATTGTTATTGTGGATGCGCAAGGAACGTTTTTCCAACAGGAAGAGCCGTCTTACGATATTGAGGTGACAGAGGATCCTCATGGTCGGAACGGATTGTATAAACATATTCAGCAATCTTGGATTATTAAAATTAAATGAAAGTATAACAGGATAGTAAAGCAACCTAAAAGAACCTGTTTTTTAAAAGTGATATATGTCATTTTAAAATAAAGAGCAAGGATAGAACAAGTGAATGAATACTTGTTCTTTTACTTTATAGGAAGTTCGACTCTTATCGAATTTTCGAATGAAAATAGCCCGCATAAAAGCGGGCATGGGAACATGATGACACTCGTTAGAAGATATAAAAACCTTCTGCATACAGTTCTTCCTTTAGGAGAATTATAACACAGATTATAGATAGTTTTCATCCGATAGCTCAATGAATAGAGTATGGGGTTGTGGATTGTAGGATTACAGTTCGAATCTGTATAGAATAAATGGTGATTGATTGTATCGATCTTGCAAAGAAAAGAGCAGTTGTAATATAATTAAAAGACATCAGAAGGAAATTCTTATGTTATTATAAATCAAAAAAGTGAAGGGAAAACGAAATGGGAAAATTATATTTTCGTTATGGTGCCATGGGCAGCAGTAAAACAGCAAATTTGTTGATGGTCCATTACAATTTTCTGGAAAGAGGAAGACGGCCGGTTATTTTAAAACCGAAACTGGATACAAGAGATGGCGCATATATTGTAAAATCCAGGATTGGTTTGCAGTCGCAATGTGAATTGATTGAAGAGTTCATCATGAAGCCGGATACTTATGATGCAATTCTGGTAGATGAGGCTAATTTTTTGACATCTGTACAGGTAGAGTGGCTTGCAAAGATTTGCGACCAATATGATATCCCTGTTTTATGCTATGGGTTGAAAACAGATTTCAGAGGTATCTTGTTTGAGGGGTCAAAGCGCCTGATAGAACTTGCAGATGTGATAGAAGAACTTCCGATTATTTGCTGGTGTGGAAAAAAGGCACATTTTAACGCCAGAGTCATTGATGGAAAAATCGTAAGAGATGGAGAACAGATTGCCCTGGGGGCAAATGATCTGTATGTGCCACTTTGTCGAAAGCATTATATGAGTGGGAAAATCAAGCCTTATCAAAGTGTTGATTTTTCAGAAATATCATCTGAATGAACGGAGCGGATTTTTAGACAAACTCTTTGGAAAAGATTGTTTCTGGAGAAAAGACAAGGTATAATGAGAAGAGAAAAGATCGAAAGATAAGGAGGCAGTAACGTGTCAGAAGAAACGAAAGATATAGAAGAAGCAAAGGAAAATAAGATAGAAGCGGAACAGCCGGCACCTTCTCAGTCTGCAGAAAAATCTGTTGCAGAGACAGTGACGGAGATTTCCCAAGCAGCAGAAGTGCAGACGCAGAAAGAAAGGAGTGAACCAGCTCCAGAACAGAAAAAAAGTTTTATCCGATCAAAGAAAAAAGTGGCGGCATCCAGAGAGGAACAGATTCTCTCCCGGATTAAAGATGAAGATTTGATGAAATATCTGGAGATGGAACATGAAAGGCTGGAGATGCTGCAGAGCATCAAGGAGTCGAGAGAGAAGAGGATCTTTACGATGCTTCAGCTGTTGATTTCCCTGGCAGCAATTGTGATCGTTGTATTTTTGTTGAAGGATAATCCAACAGTCCTTGTGAATATTTTGTATATTGTGGGAATCATCATTGTACTCTGGATCTTGAAGGGATCCCATGAGAAAAATCCATTTAAAAAAGAGAAATAAAATATTCTGTACGAAAAAGAAAAGATAGGATATAATACAAAGGAGATGCGGTGTATGCTGCATCTCTTTTTAACGGAACACCATAATTTGACAGAGGAAGAGAATGATGAGTACAGAACTGGAAAAATATTATAATAAATTTTGCGAAGAGAAGAGGCTGACCAGAAGGCACGGGTATGTGGAGTATGTGACATCTATGAAGTACATCCATGAGTATCTGCCTCAGGGGAAGAAGGAAACGGTCAAAATTCTGGATGTGGGAGCCGGTACAGGGCGTTATTCGGTACAGCTTGCCGGGGAAGGCTATGATGTGACGGCAGTGGAACTGGTAAAATACAATCTGGGGATTTTAAAATCCAAAAAGAGCAGTGTAAAAGCTTATCAGGGAAATGCCTTAAATCTGTCCCGGTTTGAAGCGGATCAGTTTGACATGGTACTGGTATTTGGTCCGATGTATCATCTGTATACAAAGGAAGATAAAGTAAAAGCGTTAAAAGAGGCAAAACGTGTGGTAAAGCCGGGTGGGATCATTTTAGTGGCATATTGTATGAATGAGTACAGTATTTTGACGTATGGATTCAAAGAAGGACATATGAAAGAGAGCATCCGGAATCAAAAAGTGGATGATAGTTTTCATGTGCGATCGAAAGAGGAGGATTTGTACGATTATGTTCGAATCGAGGATATTGACGCCATTGACCAGGCGGCTGGCGTAAAGCGGGAAAAACTGATCGCAGCGGACGGGCCGGCGAACTATATGCGAACCGTTTTAAACGCCATGGATGAGGAGACGTATCAGTTGTTTATCCAGTATCATTTGTCCACCTGTGAGCGGAAAGATCTGCTGGGGGCAAGTGCGCATACACTGGATATTGTCAGAAAGTAACAAGATCATAAAAAGCAGGAGAAAGTATGAGTCAGACAGAAGAATTGAGCAGAAGAGAAGAGCAGTTTTTAGAAAACGTGCTGGAGAATTTAAGGCAGAGGATCGGGAAGATCGCTCAGGAACTGGAAGAAGGACAAAAAGATATTGAGAGTATGCATGAATATTACTGGGAAAATTACACAGAGATGGACCAGTACGGCTATGAAGACTATGATAATCAGCAGGCTCTGCTGCACCGGATCAATGCGAATCAGGAAAAGCTGGATTTAAAACACCGCTTTCAGAAGATGTTAGATTCTCCGTTTTTCGGGAGAGTGGATTTTATCTATGAGGGAGAGGAGGAAGCGGAGCCATTTTATATAGGAATCGGAAATTTTGCACAGAGGACAGGGGCTACACCTCTGATCTATGACTGGAGAGCGCCTGTGAGCAGTCTGTTTTATGATTATGACAGCGGTCCGGCATCTTACGAGGCACCGGCGGGTGTCCTGACGGGAGAAATCGCGTCCAAATGGCAGTATAAGATCAAAAACGGGAAAATGATCTATGCATTTGAGAGTGATACGAAAATCGATGATGAGATCCTGAAGCAGGAGTTAGGAAGCAGCGGTGACGTACAGCTGAAAAATATTGTGCGTACGATTCAAAAGGAACAAAATGAGATTATCCGGAATACCGGAGATAAAATACTGGTCATTCAGGGAGCGGCAGGAAGCGGAAAAACATCCGTTGCCCTGCATCGGATCGCATATCTTTTATACCATGACAGGGAGCATTTAAAATCCTCGAACATTCTGATCCTGTCGCCGAACAGCGTGTTTTCCGATTACATTTCCCACATTCTTCCAGAGCTTGGGGAAGAAAATATTCGGGAGATGAGTTTTGATCTGTTTGCGTAT
>ERZ1106969.1924-NODE-1924-length-12393-cov-6.605041_pt1 | contig 12393 bp, 11 predicted proteins | sample MGYA00403685_ERZ1106969 | MGnify/ENA primary metagenome ERZ1106969 (study PRJEB35170, sample SAMEA104062416) | human gut metagenome | biome: human gut; feature: human-associated habitat; material: faeces | place: Denmark | collected 2012-05-18 ... | reverse complement strand
AGTAGACCATTTACCAGAGTACTTAATCAAAGAATTATTATCTTCATAAGTATTATTGAGATTAGTTGATGTTAAAGTACCATCAATAATATCAATTTTATCAAAGTGAATAGTGGTATTAGTGGCAGCGGTATTTTTATTTCCAGAGACTTCAATCTTAACAGTATGTTTTCCGTTAGTTAAACCAGTTTTAGAAAATAAAAGTTTTTGGCTAGCACCGAAAGCTGAATAAGTATCAAGAGTTTGTTTAACGCCATCAATATAAATATTAGCTATACCCCTATCTTTGCTAACCATGCCATACCAGTTAAATCCAGTACCATTGAAGGAGAATTGAATAAAATCACCTTTAGTACTTGAATACTTAGCAGAACTATTACTGTTAGCCGAAGAAGTGGAAGTAGACCATTTACCAGAGTACTTAATCAAAGAATTATTATCTTCATAAGTATTAACAGTAATTTTATTTAATGAAATAGATTTATCCACACTACTATAGATTATCTTGTCTCCATTCTTATCAGATAATTTAACCAAAGAATTTTTATTATTTACTCCAAAGGAATTATCACTATTTGTAGTATTAATATTAATAGTCCCTTCTTTAAGAACTGTAGCTTTTATCTTAGCTACGCTCTTAGCTTCAGTAGTATTAACTCCTGTTGTATCTCCAGTTTTAGTAAACCAAAAATAAGCATGTCCACTTTTATTGCTTGTTGTAGTTTGAGGTATAGATGAAGTCAAGTCACCAGAAGTAATTTCATCTATTTTTATTATATTTGGATCATATGCAAAATCCCATGAACCTCCATATAATCCACTTATGTTTGAAACATTTAAACTTATAGTTATTTGTTTACCTACAGTAGCTTCACCAGTAACAGTATAAGTTATTCTAGGTATTGCTTCTGCAGCTTTAACTGGTATGCCACTTAAAGAAAATTCTACTATAAGGCAAAAAGCACATATCATAGCGAAAAATTTCTTCAGCTTTTTAGAATAAAACTTCAAATTTATTCCCCCTTTATATCATATTTAAGTACATAGTTATTGTATACTTTTCCATGAAGTATGTAAATAAATTCTAAGGTTCTAAATAGCGATTTATAAATAAATAAGTAAAATATTTAAGGTTTATGAAGAAGAGAAAACTTATAAAAATAAGATAATGTTATTTTTATAAATTTAATGAAGTTAGAATATTTATCTTGTAAAAAAGTGTTATAATTTATATTATAAAATAAGAAAAATAATAAAGGGGAAAGTTAGATGGGTATTAGAAAAAGAATTTTATCATTATCCTTGGTAGCATTAATGATAGGTGCAATTTTACCAAATATAAAAGTACAAGCATCAGATATAAAAGATGGACCATTATATAAAAAAGAATATGAAGAAGTTAAAAATTATGATTCATACAGTAACTTAAGATTATATAGTAATTTTAAGACTTCTAGTTTGTTAGATGAAAGAGAAGAAGTAAGAGAAAGTAGGCTAGCTAATTCAAAGATTAGAAAATTAGTTTTACAAACTAATTCTAATTATGAAGTAGCGTTAGCCTATAGTGATGGGAATTATTCTTATGTAAATAGATTTGATGATTTAGAAGAAGCTATTAATGAATGTAAATCTATTGAAAAAGAAATAAATGAATCAGAAAATATAATACCAGTTGTAATAGATAAAAGTGGACAAGTTACTTACGCTACAAAGTCTGTTGCAAGAGTCAGAAAATATGTTAATGGGAAAATTGTATCAGGTACTAGTGATATTTATACTGATTCATCCATGAGAAATGTCTATACATATGTAAGTCATGATTATATGAGTGAAGTACCTTTAATAACTACTAGTGGACAAGCTGCGAAAGTATTAATAGGTGGATATGAAGGTTGGATGAAGTATACTAATAAGGATGACTATGCAAATAAAACTGCAGATGTTGTAATATGGCCATTAAATCAGGTTACAACACCTAGTTATTATATAGTTCAGGATGGAATATTAAAGCATTGGGCTGGTACAAGCCTAGATGGTGGAAGTGGTACCATGCTTTATGTAGGAAGTGCACCTGATTTTTTAGAGCCTGGGAAAAAGTATGCAAGCTATGATGGAAATTATTTTTACTATGCGGATAATATTCAAGATGCAATTTGGGATTTAACGCTAGATTTAAAGGAGAATACAAAGAAGAGAGCAGTTAATAATGGAAATCCTTATTACTCTTACTTTAATAACCTTTCATTTAGAAGTAAAAGTAATTACACAGCAGATGATATAAATAGATATATAACAGCTCATACTGCTTCAGATAGTAAGCTTAGAAACTTGGGAGCTGCATTAAAAGAGGCAGAAAATACTTATGGAGTAAATGCACTACTAACATTAAGTGTTGCTATAAATGAATCGGGATGGGGACAATCAAGAATAGCAAAGGATAAAAACAATTTATTTGGTATGGGTGCTATAGATTCAGATCCATATAATGGAGCTTATAGTTATCCGAGCACAAGAGAAAGTGTTCTAGACTTTACCCAAAACTTTATATCTAATGGATATGCTAATCCAAGAGATTGGAGGTATTGGGGATCATTTTTAGGTAATAAAAATCTGGGCGCTAATGTGAAATATGCCTCTGACCCATTCTGGGGAGAAAAGGCAGCTAGTTTTGCAATGCAAATAGATTATTATTTATCAGGGAATAACATAAAGAATTTAAGAGATGAAAATTACTATCAACTTATTAAATATGTAGGAACCAATAAAGTTATAGGAGCTGACGGAACTGAATTTTATGATATAGCAACTACAAACGTTTCTGTAGGAGGTAGTAGTACAATAGGGACAAGTGTAGTTGGAACAAATGCTATACAGGCTACAGGTAAAAAAGTAACTATTAATGGTGAAGAGTATATAGAAATATATGCAGATAGAAATCATAGTAAATATGATGGGAATTTCAATGGAACATATAATTGGAGTAAGCTTGGATACACAAAAAATAAAAATATAGTATTCCTTAATAAAGGCAAAACTGGCTTTAAAGAGGGAGATATAAACTTTGATGATGAAATAGATATGAAAGATTTATCATTAGTTTCAAACCTGTATAATTCTAAAAAAGGAGATTCAAATTGGAATAATAATTGTGATTTAAACAATGATGGCATAATTGATATTTATGACATAGTTAAGGTTGCAAATAAAATAACAGGATAGTCAAGTAGACTATCCTAATTTTATGAAAAGCTATTTATATTAAGGGAAGTGAGAAGTTGAAGAAGTTAAAGAGTATAATTACTTTAACCATAGTAGCATTAATAGTTATATTTAATAATATACCGGTATATTCAGCAGAAGAATCCATTGTTAAGGTTACTGTTAAAGGTGAAGTTGAAAAGGGAAATAATATAGATATTGTAGTTGACTTAAGTAACCTTAAAAATTTATATTCAGCTCTAGTTGATTACACTTATGACAATACATTAATTAAAGTAAAGGAAATAGTGTTAAATGAAGAGATAAAGAAACAATCAGTTATGCCACTATTTGGTGAGCTAAGTTTAAATGGAAATAGAGCACGTTATGGATTTACATTTCAGGGATCAGATAGCATGGGATTAAGTGGAGATTATAATTTTGTAACTATAAAAGCTGAAGTTTTAAAGAATGGTGAATTGGACTTATCTGCTGATAAGATAAAATTGCAGCTTGTACAAAAGACTGAGAATAATATGATTGATCTTCCTTTTATACTAAGTTTACCGGAAAAAGAGGTGATAGAAGTAAAACCTACACAATCACCAGGAAAATCCGAACAGGACAACAATAGCTCATCTACAAATAGTTCTAATGATATTATAATTGGTAGCAATAGTGAGAATAATGATAAGAAACAGAATGTAACCATTGATGAAGACAATGGTAATGTTAATGAGGAGGCACAAGATAAAAATGTATTGAAAGAAGAGGAGAATAGTGATAGTAAATTAGATATTGATACAAGTAATAATGTTGAAGAAAATAAGAATAATTCGTTAGTATTTATTATTATTTTAATTATTAGTGCATATATTTTGATTAGATTATATAACAATAAAAAATTAAAATAGTACAACACTTGATTTTATAATGCATAAAAAGTAAAATATATCTATGTAAACATTTTACAAAGAATTAAAAGTGAAAGGGAGTTAACTATGAAGGGGACGTATAGTTGTAAAGAGTTAGCTGAAAATTTTAAATTTAGTGGGGAACTTATAAATTCAGAAAGACATATATGTGGTCATATAAATGATACTCATATATTAAAATTTAAGCAATCTGATGGAACAGTAAAGAAATATATTCTTCAAAGAATTAATACAGATGTTTTTCCGGCTGTAGATGAACTAATGAATAACATAGATAGGGTTACTAAACATATTTCTAAGAAGGTTCAAGAAGAAGGGGGAGACGTAACAAGAGAAGGGTTACGTTTAGTACCAACAGTGGATGAAAAGTTATATTATAGAACAGAAGAAGGGGACTGTTTTAGAGCTTATCATTTTATAGAAGGTGCAACAACTTATATGATGGTAGAAAATCCAATGGATTTTTATAAATGCGGAAAAGCTTTAGGGAAGTTCCAAAAACAACTTTCAGACTTTCCAGCAGATACTGTATATGAAATAATACCAGATTTTCATAATACGAGAAAGAGATATAATGATTTTCTTGAAGCTGTAAAAAATAATCCGTGTGATAGAGTTAAAGATGTACAAGCTGAAATTGATTTTATAATGACAAGAGAAAAAGAAACTAGAGTATTAGTGGATTTATTAAATGAAGGTAAGCTTCCACTTAGAGTTACTCATAATGATACAAAGTACAATAATATAATGATAGATGATAAGACAGGTGATGCAATCTGTGTTATAGATTTAGATACAGTTATGCCAGGTTTATCATTATATGATTATGGTGATTCTATACGCTCAGGAGCAACTACTGCTTTAGAGGATGAAGCAGATTTGTCAAAAGTAAATTTTGATATTAACCTATTTGAGTTATTTACAAAAGGTTTCTTAGAATCCTGTGGTGAAGCCTTAACTGAAACAGAAATTGAATATTTACCTTTTTCAGCTAAGCTTATAACTTTAGAGCTGTCTATGAGGTTCCTTATGGACCATATAAATGGGGATAAGTATTTCCAAATACATAGACCTAATCATAATCTGGAAAGATCTAGAAATCAGCTAAAACTTGTATCTGATATGGAAGAAGTTATGGAAAATATGAAGGATATAGTTAATAAATATATATAATTAAAAAGTATTAAAGAGGTATCTTAATTATAAGATGCCTCTTTTCTTATATTTTGCAATAGAAACTAGTAAAATATTTGTTGGATTTTGACGTAAAATTTGAATCTTGATTCAATGTTCATGAAAATGAATAGGAGATGTATACGTGAGCAAGAAAGAATTTGATATTATGAACGCATTGCTAATAAAGATATTAAGGATCTTTAAAAAATGGTTATATAGATAAGGAAAGTCAATTAACTAATAAAGCAAAAGAAGAGTTTAAATTAAAGAAACCTCAAAGTGCTATAATCTTAGCAGCAGGTTTTGGTATGCGTATGGTTCCTATTTTTATCAGAAAAATATCGAAAGGCAGAACATTTACTTCGTTTATTATTTTAGGTAACTATGGTGTGGCTCAACAATTAAAGCATGGGGTTCATATTTCAGGATTTATTGTATAGGGAGTCTCATACTCAGATGCAATTATTAAAATAGTTTATACTTTGCCTTTATCTAGCTTAGGATTGATTTTATTGGTAGTAACAATGATAGCTTTCTATTCAACAACATTTGATGCACTAACAATGATTGTATCCTCATATTCATATAAAAAACTTCCAGTGGATCAAGAACCACACAAAAAGGTAAGAGTATTCTGGTCTATAATATTTATTTTAATTCCTATTGTGTTAAATTTTTCTGAAAACTCAATGTACAGTTTACAATCGGTAGCTATTATTGCTACGCTTCCAATTAGCTTTATAGTATTAATGATTGGGATGAGTTTCTTCAAGGATGCAAAAAAGTATTTAGAATCAAATAAAAAAATATTAATATATAGTGCAAAGTAAAATATCAATGATATTTATAAATATAAACATGTATAGATTAACTAGGTTATACATGTTTTATTTTGTATAAATAGTGACATAATATAGAAAATGTATTATCATAAAATAAAGCGAGTTATATATAATAGGATTTTTAAAGAGATTCTAAATTAGTATGTTGTTAAGGAGAATTATTTGAATGAGGAAAGTAATAACTTATGGAACTTTTGATTTATTACATTATGGACATATAAATTTATTAAGAAGAGCAAAAGAATTAGGAGACTATTTAGTAGTAGCTTTATCTACTGATGAATTTAATAATATAAAAAATAAAAAATCTTACTTTAATTATGAAAAAAGAAAAATGATATTGGAAGCCATTAGATATGTTGATGAGGTTATTCCAGAAGAAGATTGGGATCAAAAAGTTATTGATGTTAAAGAGAGAAATATAGATGTTTTTGTTATGGGAGATGATTGGAAAGGTAAGTTTGATTATTTAAAAGAATACTGTGAGGTAGTGTATTTGGAAAGGACACCAGATATATCTACAACACAAATAAAAGAAACATTGCATAGTTAGTGGCATAATGTTATAAAACAATATTTAGAGAATATATTAAGTGGAGGGATTTATATGTCAATATTAGTTACAGGAGGAGCAGGATATATTGGCTCACATACATCTATCGAATTATTACAAGCAGGCTATGAAATAGTAATAGTTGATAATTTTTGTAATAGCAAACCAGAATCATTAAATAGAATAGAGGAACTAACAAGAAAGAAACCTAAGTTCTATGAAGTTGATATCTTAGATAGGGAAGGTCTTAATAAGGTATTTGATGAAAATAATATTGAAGCAGTTATTCATTTTGCGGGATTAAAGGCCGTAGGTGAATCTGTAGAAAAACCAATAGAATATTATGAAAATAATATATCTGGTACTTTAGTTCTTTGTGATGTTATGAGAAAACATAATGTTAAAAAGATAGTATTTAGTTCATCAGCTACAGTTTACGGAATGAATAATAAGGTTCCGTTCTCAGAGGATATGCCAACAGCAAGCGCTACAAACCCTTATGGAAGTACAAAACTATTCATAGAACAAATACTTAGTGATATATATGTATCTGATAATGAATGGAGCGTTGCTTTATTAAGGTACTTTAATCCAATTGGAGCACATGAAAGTGGAAGAATTGGAGAAGACCCAAATGGAATTCCAAATAACTTAATGCCATATATAACACAAGTTGCAGTTGGTAAGAGAAAAGAGCTAAGTGTATTTGGTAATGACTATGATACACATGATGGTACAGGAGTAAGAGATTATATACATGTTGTAGATTTAGCTAAAGGTCACTTAAAAGCTGTAGGAAAGGTATTAAGTTCTAATGGTGTAGAAGCTTATAACCTAGGTACAGGAATTGGATATAGTGTACTAGATGTAGTTAACAGTTTTGAAAAGGCATCAGGACAAAAGGTTCCTTATAAAATAGTAGAAAGAAGAGCTGGGGATATAGCAACTTGTTATGCAGATGCCACAAAAGCTTTAAGAGAATTAGGTTGGAAGGCTGAAAAGAATCTTGATGATATGTGTAGAGATTCATGGAGATGGCAAAAAAATAATCCAAATGGATATGACAATTAGGTAATATACTAAGCTGTATGGATAGCTTCCATACAGCTTTTTGCTTGAGTATATTTTTTAATAAAAAGATAAGAATTTATGAGGAATAATATGGTATTATGTATAATGTAAATATGTAAGAAGGAAGGAAATTTATTATGAAAAGGTGGAAAAAAGTTCTAATAGTGTTAACTGTAATTTTATTTATAATAGTTGTAGGAGGATTTGGTGCTTATAAATATATAAATAGAATAAAAACTGTTCAATTAAAAGGGACAAATGAAGAGTTAGGTGTTTCAAGTGAAACAGAAGAAAAGAGTAAAAAAGAAAATATAACAAATATATTATTGTTAGGAATAGATAATCAAGAAAATGCATCAGATGCTATGATGGTATTTTCTTTAGACAAAGATACTAACACGGCAAAACTTACATCTATAATGAGAGATTTAAGTGTAGATTTAGGACCAAATGCGGAAAAACATAAGATTAATTATGCTTATAATGTTGGTGGGGTAGAGGAGTCTGTAAAAGTAGTAAATAGAGAGTTTGACTTAGATATAAATAAGTATGTTAAAGTTTCTTTTGATGGATTGGTAGATGTAATTGATTACATTGGTGGAATAAATATAAATATAACAGAAAGTGAAAGAAAGATAATTGGAGCTTCAAAGTCTGGTAATGTTACTTTAAATGGAAAGCAAGCATTAGCATATTCAAGAATAAGAAAAATAGATAATGACTATCAAAGAACTAGTAGACAAAGAAAAGTGTTAATGGCTATATTTAATAAAGCTAAAAGTATTTCTGTTTCAAGCTATCCAAAGGCACTTGCTGATTTGTCATCAAATGTAGAAACAAATTTATCTACTTTTGAATTACTTGATTTAGCTAAGGCTGTTATGAGTTTAAGTAGTGATGACCTTGAAGGTTTTAGAATTCCTGTAGATGGAACAAGTCATGATTCTATGGACAAAGGTATATATTATTTGGAGTGGGATAGAGATGCTAATAAAAAAGCACTTCATGAATTTATTTATGGTAAGTAGTAGAACATAAAAATAGATGAATGCATTTGCATTCATCTATTTTATTCCGGCTAAAGTTACGACACGTTTACAATTATTATTATCTTGGTATTTATTTGCTAAATCATTTATTTTCTTTCTTTCATCAGAATAAGTATCAATATTATTTATAGTGTTACTTATAAAATCCTTAAAGTCTTGGATATTTCTAATCTTCATACCTGGCATTAATGATTCAGGATTATCAATAATAAAGCCTCTATTTCGTCTATAAGATTCTATGTCGTCTATAGTAAATCCAATTGGTCTATCTAATAAAAGATAATCGAAGTAGATAGATGAATAATCTGTTATTAAACTATCACATTGAGCAACTAGATTATATAGATGATAATTATTATATTCAATATCTGAATTCATCAAGAATTTTATATTACTTAAACTTGCTATATTTATAAAATCAAGGTTTTGAGCTGGGTGCAACTTTATTATTATAATCCCATTAACAGAAACTAGGAAGTTGTTAAGTTCTATTAAATCGTTCTCTGTTGAGAAAATTGGAAGACCAGTTTCTGTTCTAAGTGAATCATCTATATCTACAATATATTTGTCTTTTGATACTCTAAATGTAGGCATCCATAAGAAAATTTTATTATAATTTTTTCTTGAAATTCCTAAAGAATCTAATATATCGCTCCTCTTAAAAAGTAAATCATTCCTAGGATGACCTAAAACTTTTACTTGGTTAATATTACAATCAAAGCATTCCTTCATTACAGGTTTAAAATATTCTGAGGATGCTAAAAGATAGGTGAAAAAGTTATATTTATAATCAGATAATTTATCTGCTAATTTGTTAAATTTTTTTAAGGGGGTTCCATGCCATAAGTTAATAGAAACTTGCTTTTTTGAAGGTTTTATAGCTATTATTTCTCCATGAAAGAATATATATTTAGAAGTCAATATGTGAAATATTCCTTTAATAGGTGTAGATAAGACTATATTATTTTTATCTTTTAAATAATCATGATGAGATTTAGCACAACAAACAATTTTATAATTTTTATTAAAATTATTCTCTAGCATATAGTCTAATACAGCTTTACTATTATCAGAGATAGTATTACTAGAAAAGAATAAAATTTTATTCTTGCTCTTTGGGATAAATTTGTTAAATATACTTATTATATTACATAGCGAAAAATATACCTTTTGCTTTGATTTTCCTTTTATCATTTTATTTTCTCCTCAATAATTTTAAATATATTAACCCTCTAAGTTTGTTAGGTAAAAGGCTTATTATTATATGAGAGCTAGTAGAAATAATAAAGTCATATAAACTATAAAGACCAATTTTGTATAGAAGTTTTTTTGCTTCTATTGAGCGCTTTAAATAATCATATCCACCACGTCTTTCGAACATACTAACACCAGTTCTCGCATAAACCAATGGAGTTGATATATTTTTGGTTTTTGCGCCAATAATAATCATACGACCCCATAAATAGTAGTCTTCAAATCCATTAGGAGGTAAATAATTTCCAGCCTCTATGACCTTAGATTTTTTGTACATAACAGTCATATGGTTAAAAGGGTTTCTTTTTTTTGAATATTTAACTACTTCTTCATGAGAATATGGAACGTTTTTTGTTGATAGAACATTGTTTATGTTACCATCAAATTCAATTATAGAACTTCCTGTTATATCAAGTGTAGGATCATCAGTAAATTCTTTTAGCTGAATTTCGAATCTTTGGGGTATACATATATCGTCTGTATCCATTCTGGCAACTAAGTCATAAGAACACTCCTTTACACCGATAGATAATGCTTTTCCTAGTCCTACATTTTTTTCTAAGGGAACAATCTTAAATAAGTCTATGTTTGAAGAAACATAATTTTTTATAGCGTCGTCTAATTCGGGAGTAAGAGGACCATCCTTAACAATAACAATTTCATTAGGCAAAATTGTTTGATTTAATAGACTATCTATACATTCTTTAAAATAGTCCACATTTTCTTTTTTATAGATAGACATAAGAACACTAAATTTCATCAAAATCCTCCTTAAAAATATATAAATATTTATACTAGTATAACATATTTATAGGTAAAATTGTGGGATTAAACACAAGTTGTAAATGTAAAATAAATATAATATACTATAAGATAATGTAATATATAAATTTGTAGCGTTTTATAGATTTTAAAGGAGAGTTTAATATGCAAAAAAACACCAAAATCTTAATTGGATTTTTAGGGGACTCTAAGGGTGGCGCAACCCAATATATAATAAACATGATAAAGCATATAGATAGAAACAGTATAGAGTTTGATTTATTAACTCATTGTAAAACTTTAAGCTTTGGAAAAGAGCTGATTGAACTAGGTTGTAAAGTAATTGTGGTACCTAATAAAATGAATAATAGAGCTGATTATTATAGAAAGTTAAATAGTATAATTATTGAAGGACAATATGATGTGGTATATATCCATAAAAGTACGCTTAGTAATATAGATATTTTAAAAATAGCTAATAAATATAGGGTTAAAAAAGTAATTGTACATGCACATAGTAGTAAGGTAGAGGGGAATTTTATAACTAAAATATTTCATTATATCAATAGGAAATTGCTAAAGAAGTATAATATTATAAAACTTGCTTGCACTAATGAAGCAGGTGATTTTATGTTTGGAAGAGATAGCAAGTATAAGGTTATAAAAAATGGAATAGATTTAGAAAAGTTTAGTTATGATAAAGAAGTATCTAAGGAATTAAAAAATAAATTAAATATTTCTGATAAGATTGTTATAGGGCATATGGGAAGATTTGTGCCTTTGAAAAATCATAAGTATTTAATTGAGTTGTTTAAAGAAATAAACACATTAAATAACAATACACAACTTTTATTATGTGGAGATGGACCTTTAAGAGAAGAAATTCAGAAATACTCACAAGAATTAAATGTGGGAGAGTGTGTTACATTTACTGGAAATGTGGATAATCCTCAGGATTATTTGAGTACGATGGATGTATTTATATTACCATCATTATTTGAAGGTGCTCCTTTGGTTGCTATAGAAGCTATGGCAAATGGATGTGATGTTTATTTAAGTGATACGTTGACTAGAGAAATAAATATAGATAATTATATTACATATTTTTCATTAGAAGGCGATAAAAAATCAATGGCTAAGTTGATATTAGAAAAATGTAAGAAAAAAGAATGTAAAATTAATAATATAGAGAGTCTTAAAAAAAATAAATTTGATATAAACGATTCAATAGAAATAGTAAGAAGAGTTTTAGTATAGTGGGGGGAACGATATGAAGAAAGTTTTTTGTTTTATATTTGATGAGAAGTATTTGAGGCTGACGTTGTTAATACTGATGTTATTAAAGACCATACCGACATTAGATCCAGTGTTTGGACCATTAGTTAAACTGACTTTATTGTGGGGAACAATTATAATGGCGAAAGATATTATAATTCATAGAAATATATTAAAGAATAAATATAAGTTATCTTTAATGTTATTTATACTATTCTATGGAATTACAATTATAGTAAATAGAGAACAGAATTTTGGAAGTAATATATCTATATATT
>ERZ1106969.1920-NODE-1920-length-12412-cov-3.672574_pt1 | contig 12412 bp, 10 predicted proteins | sample MGYA00403685_ERZ1106969 | MGnify/ENA primary metagenome ERZ1106969 (study PRJEB35170, sample SAMEA104062416) | human gut metagenome | biome: human gut; feature: human-associated habitat; material: faeces | place: Denmark | collected 2012-05-18 ... | reverse complement strand
TCGGCAGCATCGGCGGCCCGGCAGCGGTGCTGGCACAGGGCAGTATCAAGAGCCTGGAGTGCGTGGAGTACCCGGAACTGGGTATGGAAGCGATCTGGAAAATTGAAGTGGAAGACTTCCCGGCGTTCATTCTTGTGGATGACAAAGGTAACGACTTCTTCAAACAGATCCAGTCTTCCCAGTGTTCGGCGTGTGTGAAGTAATTCTGTAAATTGCCGGGTGGCGCTGACGCTTACCCGGCCTACATTCTCGTAGGTCGGGTAAGGCGCAGCCGCCACCCGACATCAAAAAGAGCGCACAAAGCGCCATAACGTTTCTCAGAAGTCATCAATACTTATCTCTTAAGCATGTGAGCAATCCCATCTTTGTTATCAAGGAGTAAGTAATGACAATGCATCGCCGCGAGAAAGACTCCATGGGCGCCATCGACGTCCCGGCCGACAAGCTATGGGGCGCGCAAACCCAGCGTTCGCTGGAGCATTTCCGCATTTCGACAGAGAAAATGCCCGTCTCGCTAATCCAGGCGCTGGCGTTGACCAAACGCGCTGCCGCCAAAGTCAATCAGGATCTGGGCCTGCTGGATGCCGATAAAGCCTCCGCCATCATCAATGCCGCCGACGAAGTGCTGGCGGGCAAACATCCCGACGAATTCCCCCTTGCCATCTGGCAGACCGGCTCAGGCACCCAGAGCAACATGAACATGAACGAGGTGCTGGCGAACCGCGCAAGCGAGCTGCTTGGCGGCGTACGCGGCATGGAGCGGAAGGTTCACCCGAACGATGACGTGAATAAAAGCCAGAGTTCCAACGACGTGTTCCCGACGGCCATGCACGTGGCGGCCGTCATCGCTATCCGCGAGCAGCTTATCCCGCAACTCAACGTGCTCAAATCTACGCTTAACGAGAAAGCGCAGGCTTTCGGCGACATTGTAAAAATTGGTCGTACGCACCTGCAGGACGCCACGCCGCTGACGCTTGGCCAGGAGATCTCCGGCTGGGTGGCGATGTTGGAGCACAATCTTAAGCATATAGACAACAGCCTGCCGCATCTGGCGGAGCTGGCGCTCGGCGGAACGGCGGTTGGCACCGGGTTAAACACCCATCCCGAGTACGCGGTGCGTGTGGCAGAAGAGCTGGCGAAGATCACCGGGCAGCCGTTTGTTACCGCCCCGAATAAATTCGAAGCGCTGGCGACCTGTGATGCGCTGGTCCATACCCATGGCGCGCTGAAAGGGCTGGCAGCCTCGCTGATGAAAATCGCCAACGACGTGCGCTGGCTGGCCTCCGGCCCGCGCTGCGGCATCGGCGAAATCAGCATTCCGGAAAACGAGCCGGGCAGCTCCATTATGCCGGGTAAAGTAAACCCGACGCAGTGCGAAGCCATGACCATGCTGTGCTGTCAGGTGATGGGTAATGACGTTGCGGTCAACATGGGCGGCGCGTCGGGTAACTTCGAGCTTAACGTCTATCGCCCGATGGTGATCCACAACGTACTGCAATCGATTCGTCTGCTGGCCGATGGCATGGAGAGCTTTAACGAGCACTGCGCGGTGGGCATTGAGCCTAATCGCGAGCGAATCAGCCAGCTGCTGAATGAGTCCCTGATGCTGGTCACGGCGCTAAACACCCATATTGGTTATGACAAAGCGGCCGAAATCGCTAAAAAAGCGCACAAAGAGGGGCTTACCCTGAAAGCCTCTGCGCTGGCGCTGGGCTACCTGACGGACGCCGAGTTTGATGCCTGGGTCCGCCCGGAAGCGATGGTGGGCAGCATCAGGTAATCACTGCGCCACATACAGGTGCAGCCGCGGGATAATCAGCTGTAGCGGCTGCGCCTGGGGTTTATAGCGATGCTGAACGTTTTCAGCATCGTAGTTCAGCAGTTCTCCGATATCCGGCACCACCGCTCCCTGATCGGCATCGTAGAGCGCAATCAGCGGTGTCGGGCAGGCGTATTGCACCTGCTTTTGCTGTCCGGCATACCAGACACGAGCGATAGGCTGCACCTTCACCGGACGCTTTATTTTAAGACGGGTATCAGCCGGCAGGGAGGCAATGCTGTGGTACTCCTGCTCCAGCCGTTCAATCCACTGTTCCCGCGACCACGGGGCGACCGTTCGCGGCGATTTCAGGCTTTTCTCCAGCTGAGCCAGGATCTCGTCGCGCGTGAAGTTTTTAATGATGTGCTTGTTGGCCCAGCCGAAGCGCAGCGTGGCGGGGTGGCGCAGTACCGTCAGCGTGCGGTAAGCATTCAGGGTGATCAGCCCCGGAAGCTGGCGATGCACCCATTCAAAACGGGCAGCCGGTGCCAGCCCGGACTCAACGGTCACGATTTTCTCGAAGGCGGCTTTCAGCGTATTAATATGCGTAATTTGCGCCTCAATGGCTTCACGCGTTGCGGTATCCGTTTGCAGACAGATGACGCCGGGCAGGCGAACGGCGGCCTTACTGCTGCGATTTTCGGACTGCTGCTGGATGAAAAGGCGGCGATAGTGCTGCAACGTCAGTTCCAGCGCCACTTTACCGATATGCTGCGTTACCTCAATGGTGTTCAGCGGGTCGTGTTCCGCGCCTTTCGCCACCTCGGGCAGGGAAAAGACGCGGGCGGCCAGCAGGCGGCAGCCCTGTAGTTGCGCCGTCAGGGTCAGTAACGCCTGCTCTATTTCCCGAAATGTGGTGTTAAGCCTTTCGATGAGATCGTAAGTCGCCATAATAGCCCTTAATTAGTTACAACATACTACTGATATAGCACAACACGCCGGGTCAGGCCAGCGTGCGGTTTAGTTCAGGCAGGTATGGGAAGAGGAATGTTGTGATAGATCGGCCAGCTAAAGACGAACCGGGCCCCGCCCAGCTCGCTCGCTTCGCAGCGAACCGAACCGCCCATCGCCTGGGCAATAGAACGGACAATAGCCAGCCCCAGACCACAGCCGCCGGTAGCACGGTCGCGGCTGGGGTCGAGGCGCACAAACGGCTCGAAAACTTTTTCACGCTCCGCTGGCACAATACCGGGGCCATCGTCTTCCACACACAGAATTGCCTGGCTCCCCTGCAAATCTAAACCTATGCGCAGCGTGGTTTCGCTGTAGCGCATGGCGTTGTTCATCAGATTATCCAGCACGCGTTCCATCAGGCGCATGTCCAGCGCGCCGTACGCGCCGGGTGTAATGGCTGTCAGCAGTTTTCGCTGAGGGTTAACGCTCTGCACATCGTTAATATGCGTCTGTAGCCAGACGGGAAGATCCGGCGTACTGAGGTGCAACTCCGTCTGAGGCCGATCGAGGCGGGCATAGGTCAGCAGCTCTTCAATCAGCGCTTCAAGCTGGCCAATATCCCGATTGAGGGCCTGCGATTCTGCGGCGGTGAGGTTCTCGCTCATCTCCAGGCGATAACGCAGGCGTACCAGCGGAGTGCGCAGTTCATGCGCAATGCCGTCGATAAGCTGCTTCTTGCTGGCAATCAGGGCGTTGATGTTATCGGCCATCTGGTTAAAGGCAATACCGAGACGGTCAAAACTGGAACCACTGTCGAAATGTATGCGTTCAGTTAAATGACCCTCCCCAAAACGCTGTGCGGCGGATTCCAGTTTCAGCATGTCCTGCCAGTGCGGTCGCATCCAGATGAACACAGGGAAAGCGAGCGAGATGGCAATAAAGCCCAGCAGGGCGAGATCCAGCAGGCGCATCTGGTGCAGGTAATAGAGATAGGGCACTGGCCCGACGGCCAGGACATAGTGGCTGCGCGGAATACGCTGAATGAAGGTATATTTCTCGTCCAGTGCGACGATGTCTCCGTCGCGCAAACGCTGCATCGCCGGCGGCGCTAAATCAAAATCCTTCATGGGTTCGATACGCAGATCAAACGACAGATTCAGATCCAGCTCTTTTAACGTACGTGCCCAGTCATGCGGAGGAATTTCGCGCAGCTCGCTACGCATCAGGTAGAGCGAGCTTTTCATCAGATCGTCCAGGGATTGTCTGCCCGCACGCTCTGCGGTGAACTTATAGACCAGCCCGACCAGCATGGTCATCACCAGAAAGCAGACAAACAGCAGTAAATAAAACTGAACAAACAGCTTCTTCATTAATTTCACCGAAACAGGGGCTTCACTACACGTCTTTTACCAGCAGGGTCGCTATGGGCGCAAGTCAGGCATGATGCGTTGAAAAGGGGTATTCGTCGAAAGGTAATAAAACACGGCATCGCTTTATTCCATCAATGCCCGGGTAATCCGTTTACGCTTCGCTATACGAGTTTATTTGCGATTGAGAGTATTTGTGAATCAGAATAACAATGACAAAGGCCACCTGCGGGTGGCTTTATTTATGGCGTTTACCAGTGAGAGGTATCCGGCGCAAACGGTGCGACAAAGATACTTATCTTTGTAACCTGAACATTACCAACATTCGTTAATGTCTGGATTTGACTGTGCTGACAATCAGTGGATTCGTGGCAAACCCATGCGGACACTTACGCGCGTTGCAATGCACCGCGTAGGTACATATCTCCTCTTCCTGGTTTCGATTGTATGGGCAGGCCATCTTGTTTTTAATTTCACTCCATAACATCTCGTTGTAAGGGGAGATGTTGTATATCGATATTGGCTTGAAAACGCCATTAATGAAGACGCCATTCTTTGTCGGATATATCCTATCGCCGGGGTACAAATAGACATCGCTTTCATACCAAATGATGAGTTTCAAGAACTTGAGTCCCAAGATGCTTGAATAAACGATTCCCGTGTTAGGACAAATTACCGAGCTAATGACTCTCCATGACATTGCTATACCTCGTTCATTAAATAATTGAGAGAGTATAAGGTTTAGCATGAGAATTAGATTTCTGCAAACGCGTAAGCTATTGAAAAAGATCGATATTATTTATATACTAACTATATCCCCTTTGTTTTCATAAGGATAAGATAATAATTTAGTAAATTGTAAAGTTCATTTTTAACACAATGTGCATTTAAGTGACGGATTTTTGATCGATGATGGTTCCTGAACTGCTGAATATATATTGTACTATAGCAATGAAATACATTAGAGCTACTTTTGTTTACGCGAAAAATGCACATCGAAATTGAACAGGTAAGAGGAATGTGATCAAGGGATATTTCATGACTAACGATGCATATAATCGAAAACTTACGACGTATACCGATAACATTCCTGATGCATCGCAAGTTATTTTTCGAAATTTACTGTGTAGTTTTTTTTCAGGTTTCCCATGCGTGCGGGGCAAACAGGTAGCCCTTATTACGTACGGTTTTAATGCGGTAGGGCTCGGTGGCGCTGTCCTGCAGTTTTTTTCGCAGGCGAGAAATCGCCACATCAACGCTACGATCCATTCCGTCGTAACTTACGCCGCGCAGATTTTTCAGCAATGCATCCCGGTCCATAATTTGCCCGGCATGAGTTGCCAGCTCCCACAGCAGGTCAAAATCTGCGGTTGAGAGCGCAATTAGCTCCCCGGAAAGCATAACCTGTCGGTTGACCGGGTCGATAGAAAGCGTGCCGAACCGCATCGCCTTATGCGGCGTTAAAGAGGGCGCAGGCGCTTCACGCTCAGCGCTGGCACGCTGACGCAGATGAAGGCGCAAACGGGCAAGCAGGACCGCCGGCGGCGTGGTTTTCAGGATGTAGTCATTCGCGCCCATCTCAAGGGACAGAATATGATTCATATCGCTGTCGAGAGAGGTCAGCAGCACGATCGGGCCGTCCCACTTCGCGCGCAGATCCCGGCAAAGCGTCATGCCATCTTTTCCGGGCAGCATAATGTCCAGCAACACCAGGTCCGGATTTTCGCGGGTGACGACGTCTTCAGCGCGATCGCCACGAGGTTCGACAACCACTTCAATATCATGTTTACCCAGATAAGCGGCGATCAATTGACCCACTTCGGGTTCATCTTCAACATAAACAATCTTATTCATACTACGTCTGTCATCGCGAAAAACGTCAACATACACCGCACAACCTTAACCTTCCATTAATCTTTCATAATTAGCCGGAGTTCCGTTATCCTGCACGGGAATGTTATTTGATTGTTAAGGGAAAAGAATGGGGCTGTTGATCAAAGCCGCGCTGGGTGCGCTGGTCGTGCTGCTGATTGGGGTGCTGGCTAAAACGAAGAACTACTACATTGCCGGGCTTATCCCGCTGTTTCCCACCTTTGCGTTAATCGCGCACTATATTGTGGCCTCTGAGCGGGGTATAGAGGCGCTGCGTGCCACCATTGTATTCGGGATGTGGTCAATCATCCCGTATTTCATCTATCTGCTGTCGCTGTGGTACTTCACCGGTTTTCTGCGTCTGCCCCTGGCGCTTGGCGGGGCGGTGGTCTGCTGGAGCCTCAGCGCCTGGGTGCTCATCTTCTTCTGGAGCCGCTTTCACTAGCGCAGCGGGCGGCCACCGTCCACGGCAAACGTCCTTCCCGTGACGTAACAGCTGGTCAGCAGATAATCGATCAGGTCGATCACCTCTTTCTCGCCGGGCGCAATTTTCATCAACGATTTGTTAAGCGCCTGCTGACGATACTCGGCATCATCGCCCTCGTTAAATAAAATCATCGCCGGGGCAATCGCGTTGACTTTTACCTCGGGGGCCAGCTTGCGCGCGAACGAGCGAGTCATATTATCCAGCGCGGCTTTGCTGGCCGCGTAGGCGATGTGTTTATCGCTGCCTCGCTCCACCACGTAATCGGTGAAATGGATAATGTCGCCTGCGGCATGGCCGTGTCCGCGTAGCAGATCCTGTAGGGCATGGTTGAGCAGATAAGGCGCATTAACGTGGATCTGCATCATGCAGGCGAGCGTTTCGCTGAGCGAATGTCCTGCTTTTTCAGGAAGCCAGGTACTGGCGTTGTGAATAACCGCCCGCAGCCCGGGGGTGGTCGATTTCACTTTTTCCGCGAAAGCAAGAATACCTTCATCCGTGGAGAAATCCGCCTGAATGCAGACGGCTCCGGCATGTCGTAGCCCTTCAATGGAGGGATATTCCGTGCGGTAACTGACGATAACCGGATGGCGAAGATTGAGAAAGTGATGGGCGAGGGCGAGGCCGATGCGACGGCCTGCGCCAGTGATCAATATTGGGCGTTGCTGCGTGTGTCCCATCGTAATCTCCTTTTCAGTTCAACAATGGGACAGGCGGCGCTATCCCATTAACATCCACGTTGCCGGTACGGCAGCGACTAACAGCAAACCTATCAACGCCATTTCGCGGCGCTTAAGGGCATTATCAAGCTGATGCGTACGGCGAGCGTAGATAAACACCAGCAGGCCTGGCGCGTAGAGCACCACGGACAGCAGCAGATGCATCGGGCCGGAAGCATACAATAACCATAGACCGTAAATACAGGCACCTACGCCTACCGCATAGTGTGCCGGGCGGGTCGCAATTTTTAACAGATATGCGCCCACTAAGAAATAGGGTACCAGAATCATCTCGGAGGCGATGGTCAGCAGCGTGTTATAGTCCGAACCTGTGAGCCAGATCAGCACCAGACAGACCTGCACGCTGACGTTGGTGAGCCACAGAGAGGCCGATGGCGCACTGTTTTTATTCTGACGGGCAAACAGGCGCGGGAACGCTTTGTGCGTGGCGGCCAGGAACGGAACTTCCGCCGCCATAATGGTCCAGCTCAGGTACGCGCCGCAGACGGAGACAATCAAACCTGCCGCGATAACCACATCACCCCAGGGACCGAGCATTTTCACCATCAGCCCGGCCATGGACGGATTACGCATCTCCGCCAGTTCAGGGCGGGCCACCACACCGAGCGACAGCAGCGTCACCAGCAGATAAACGCCCAGCGCCGCCAGGACGGCCAGCAGCGTGGCGCGTCCCACGTCGCGTTTGTTACGCGCGCGGGCAGAGACCACGACGGCACCTTCAACACCGATGAACACCCACAGGGTAATCAGCATGGTATTTTTCACCTGCTCCCAGACGGGAACGCCCAACGCAATACCGCTGAAATCGAGCGTAAAGACATCGAGACGGAAGGCGAGGAAGGCCAGCACGACGAACAGGCCAAGCGGCACCAGCTTGGCCAGCGTCGCCACCAGGTTAATGCTGGCCGCGGTCTGAACACCGCGCAAAATCAACCAGTGAACAATCCACAGCAGCACCGAGGCGCCGACGATGGACTGCCAGGTATTGCCGTCACCAAACAGGCGCAGTTCGGGCGTATCGGTAAAGAAACTGAGCGCCGAGAAGACGATAACCAGATAGGAGACGTTGGCGATCACCGCGCACAGCCAGTAGCCCCAGGCGGAGCAGAAGCCAATCAGCTCGCCAAAACCTTCACGGGCGTAAGTGAATATTCCGCCGTCCAGATTCGGTCGGATACGCGTCAGCAGCAGCATGGCGAACGCCAGCAGCAAAATCCCGACGCCGGTGATGCCCCAGCCAATCAGTAATGCGGCCGGGCTGGCGACGGCCGCCATGTTCTGCGGCAAACTGAATACGCCCGCGCCCAGCATTGAGCTCAATACAAGTGCAGTTAACGCACTCAGGCCAAGTTTCTTTTCCATTGGCTTCCTGTTATGAAAAGTCCAAATCCAGAATAATTATTTCGCTAAGGCGCATAAAAATGGTGGATCACGCTAAGGCGCGGGATTTTACGGAGTGTGACGGATGCATGCAATGACATGGGGCAGAAATCAGAAAAAAAGTAACAAAAAAGGCGGCACTGCGCCGCCTTTATGAAACCGTTTTGTTACTTGTACAGATCGGCACTAATGGTCAGGTTGTTGCCACGTTCCTGCCACTGGCGGGTGATGTGGTAATACTTCGCGCCTTTCTTCGCAGCACGCTTCGCCACCTGATAGGAGATTTCTGTCATGTTGCCATAGTTGCCCGTAAACTTGATGCTGTCGAACGGCACCATCTGCGCGGCAGTGGCTTTGTTCAGCTCTTCAATTTTCGTGCCGTCTGGTAACGTAACGGTATAACGACCGCCTTTGGTGGATTGGGTTTCAAAGAAACGACCCACTTCAGCGCTTGGTGCCGCAGACGTTGCTACGCCCGGAATTTCAACTTTCTTCGCTTCTTCACCGCCTTTTGCTAACGCAGCACGACCGGCTTCTGAATCCGCTGGAATCGCATCCGGGCTTTGCACTACGCGTTTTTTCGCATCTTGCTTATAGATGAAGGCGGTAATGCGCTGGTTTCCGCCCTGGTTGGCATCAACCTGACGCACGATATAAAACGCGTAAGCGCCTTTTTCTCTCGCAGCTTTGGTGATGGCATCGTTAACTTCAGGCTGGCTGCGGTAGAAGCCCTGAACGGTCACGGTGTCATACGGTTCCAGCTGAACAGCCTGATCTTTCGGCAGTTCAACAATGCCGTTAATCACGCGGTTTTTCTGTTCATCTGCCTTTGGGGCATTCTCTTTGTACAGCGCAACAGTCACGCGCTGGTTACCGCTGTTGCCCTGATCGGACTGGTCAACAACGTAAAACGAGGCAGCGCCGTTTTTATCGGCGGCTTTTGATGCGGCGGCGACGGCATCGCCAATGGAATTATACCGACCCACAATGACCGTATGGTCAAAAGGTTTTAACGCTGCCGCTTGCTCCGGCGTCAACTCTGTCGCAGCATTCGCTGACAGGGCGGTCGCGGAAAGAAGTGCGGACGCCAGGAGTGTGTTCTTAAGCTTCATAAAAATAATCCTTCGCCTTGCGCAAACCATGTACTGGTGTTGTTGTTAATTTGAGACGGTCCCGATTATGGCATTTAACACCCGTCGCTGTCTGCGGCATTTTTCACAGCCTGTGCTCAGCAAAGGACCTGATTCGATAACATTTTGTGATATGTGGAAAAAACAGGCGTTTCACAAGAAAAACTGATTAAGCATATGACTTTTACAAGTTAATTTAATGTTAATGAGTTGTTCTTTTATGGCGCTATATCATGTTTTTACCGCTTCGCTTGCGCGATTTATCGGTCCTGAAGGCGAATTTAAGGTAAATATCTCTGTCAGTGACCCCGATCGCTTATTTTTCACAGATAAAATAAGAAATAGTGTTTTCTGGCGGTAGATCACGGGCGCTATTTTCAGTAGGTTATAGAAAGTTTGTTACTGTTTTATTTTCCGGGGTTAATCATTCTCCGTCGTTATCGCGATGGTGAAAATTGATACGAACCGCGGGCAATTATCGACAAACCATCATCACAAACCGATGGAAGGGAAAACTATGCGTATTGGGGTACCAAAAGAACGGTTAGCCAATGAAACCCGCGTAGCGGCAACACCAAAAACGGTGGAGCAACTGCTTAAACTGGGTTTTACCGTCGCGATTGAAAGCGGCGCGGGCAAACTGGCGAGTTTCGATGACGAGGCCTTTACTCAGGCTGGCGCGGACGTAGTGGACGGTGCTGAGGTCTGGCAATCACCCATTATTCTGAAGGTAAACGCACCGGAAGAGAGTGAAATTGAACTGCTGAACGCGGGCACGACGCTTGTGAGCTTTGTCTGGCCAGCCCAAAACCCGGAGCTGATGGAGAAGCTGGCGGCACGCGGTGTCACCGTGATGGCGATGGATTCCGTGCCGCGTATTTCGCGCGCGCAGTCTCTGGATGCGCTGAGTTCTATGGCAAACATTGCCGGCTATCGCGCCATTGTCGAAGCTGCTCATGAGTTTGGTCGCTTCTTTACCGGTCAAATTACGGCCGCAGGCAAAGTACCACCCGCGAAGGTGATGGTAATTGGTGCCGGTGTGGCAGGTCTTGCCGCTATTGGGGCCGCAAACAGCCTGGGCGCTATTGTTCGTGCGTTTGATACCCGGCCGGAAGTGAAGGAGCAGGTGCAGAGTATGGGCGCCGAATTCCTTGAGCTGGACTTCAAGGAAGAAGCGGGCAGCGGTGATGGTTACGCGAAGGTCATGTCTGAAGCCTTTATTAAGGCGGAAATGGCGCTCTTTGCGGCGCAGGCAAAAGAGGTGGACATCATTGTCACCACCGCGCTTATTCCGGGTAAACCGGCACCGAAGCTGATCACCCGTGAGATGGTGGATTCCATGCAGCCGGGCAGCGTGATTGTCGATCTGGCGGCGCAAAACGGCGGTAACTGTGAGTATACCGTGCCAAATCAGGTCACGACGACCGCGAACGGCGTGAAGGTGATCGGTTATACCGACCTGCCAGGACGTCTGCCAACCCAGTCCTCTCAGCTGTACGGCACGAACCTCGTTAATCTGCTGAAGCTGCTCTGCAAAGAGAAAGACGGCAACATCACCGTTGATTTTGATGATGTGGTGGTGCGCGGCGTGACCGTGGTGCGTGAAGGGGAAATCACCTGGCCTGCACCGCCGATACAGGTTTCCGCTCAGCCTCAGGCTGCGCCGAAAGCGGCGCCTGAGCCTGCAGAACCAGCGAAACCTGCGTCGCCGTGGCGCAAATACGCCATCATGGCGCTGGTCATTATCCTGTTTGGCTGGCTGGCGGACGTCGCGCCAAAAGAGTTCCTTGGCCACTTCACCGTCTTCGCGCTCTCCTGCGTGGTGGGTTACTACGTCGTGTGGAACGTTTCCCATGCGCTGCATACCCCGCTGATGTCGGTTACCAATGCCATCTCCGGGATTATCGTGGTTGGGGCATTGCTGCAAATTGGTCATGGCGGCTGGATCAGCTTCCTGAGCTTCATTGCAGTGCTGATCGCCAGTATCAATATTTTCGGTGGTTTCACCGTGACTCAGCGCATGCTGAAAATGTTTCGTAAAGGCTAAGGGGTAGCATATGTCTGGAGGATTAGTTACAGCCGCATACATTGTTGCTGCAATCCTGTTTATTTTCAGTCTGGCGGGGCTTTCCAAACACGAAACGTCTCAGCAGGGAAATAACTTTGGTATCGCCGGGATGGCGATTGCGCTGATTGCCACCATCTTTGGGCCGGACACCGGCAACGTGGCGTGGATCCTGGTGGCGATGATCATCGGTGGTGCGATTGGTATTCGTCTGGCGAAACGCGTTGAAATGACCGAGATGCCGGAGCTGGTTGCTATTCTGCACAGCTTCGTGGGTCTGGCCGCGGTGCTGGTGGGCTTCAACAGCTATCTGTACCACGAACCGGGTCTGGAACCGATTCTGGTGAACATCCACCTGACCGAAGTGTTCCTCGGCATCTTCATTGGTGCGGTGACCTTCACCGGCTCAATCGTGGCGTTCGGCAAACTGCGCGGGAAGATCTCTTCCAAACCGCTGATGCTGCCTAACCGCCATAAGCTGAATCTGGCGGCGCTGGTCGTTTCCTTTGTGCTGCTGGTGGTCTTCGTGCGTACCGAAAGCGTAGGCTTGCAGGTGCTGGCGTTACTGGTGATGACCATCATCGCGCTAGCCTTCGGCTGGCATTTGGTGGCGTCTATCGGCGGGGCGGATATGCCGGTGGTGGTGTCGATGCTTAACTCT
>ERZ1106969.1919-NODE-1919-length-12424-cov-2.420568_pt1 | contig 12424 bp, 9 predicted proteins | sample MGYA00403685_ERZ1106969 | MGnify/ENA primary metagenome ERZ1106969 (study PRJEB35170, sample SAMEA104062416) | human gut metagenome | biome: human gut; feature: human-associated habitat; material: faeces | place: Denmark | collected 2012-05-18 ... | reverse complement strand
TTACCAATACCACCAGTAAAGGAAACACCACCTACTACACAGGCCGCAATGGCATCCATTTCCCAACCTTGACCATATGCTGCTGATCCAGAACCAACCATTCTCGCACATTCAAGCCAAGAACCAAAACCATAAAGGATACCTGCCATAACAAAGGCTCCTACCGTTACGGCGAATACAGAAATACCTGAAACTGCTGCTGCCTCTGGATTTCCACCAACCGCATACAAGTTTTTACCAAAAGTTGTTTTATTCCAAATAAACCATACAATGGCAATTGCCGCCACTGCCCATAAAATAATCGTAGGGAACCCATTAATTTTAGGAATAATCATATTAGGAATGGTGGATTCAATCGCACCAAAGGATACGCCCTTTGTTGCATAGGTGACAAGTCCGAAGATTACCAACATATTTGCCATCGTAGAAATAAATGGATGCATCTTAAATTTGGCTGTAAAGAAACCTGCAATCGCTGTAAAGAATGTACACAAAACCACACATGCTACTAAAGCGAGAACGACTCTTGCTCCAACTGGTATTTTTGTAAAGTCAAATACATGCCCGAAAACTGCACCTGTATTCACTCCTTGGTGCATGATTATGGTGGCTGTTGTCATACCCATACCGACCATACGTCCAATGGAAAGATCCGTACCAGTAAGGAGAATCAGTCCGGCAACACCAAGTGCAAGAAACATTCTTGGAGACGCTTGCTGAAGAATATTTAAAACATTATTATAGGTAAGTAAAGGGGTACCTTTTACCATAGGTGTAATAATACACAACATAATAAAGATCAAAACAATGGCAATATACAAACCGTTTTTCAAAAGGAAGGCTCTCCGATTAAATGTATATTTATAATTTTCCCACTTCTGTGCCCTTGACTCCATAAAAGTAAATTTTGACATACGGAGCATATCAATTAGATGATATTGATATATATAAGCAGCATGCCTTCTATCTTTTATCTGTTGAAAATCTTTTTGCAACTCCATTTTTGCATCAAACAATCGATTCTTATACACATACTTTTCATCTTTTATTTCTTGATTGTCAGAAAGCTTTGAGATAATTTCTTGATGCTCTTTTTCCAAGTCGGCAATTTTATTCCGATATTTTTCCTTTGCAACTATTTTCTCCTGTTTACAGCTTTCTTTCACAGGTTGATAATAATCTTTATCAAAGTGAGTTTTTATGTAGGCTTCTGCATCAGAAATTAATTTTGAAACCTCATCTTTATTTTTTGCTTCAACCGCTTTTGCTTTTTCCAGTTCTGCTTTAGCCTGTGCAATCCTGTTTTCTTTTTCTCCCTTTGTAAGGGTACGATCTCTCTTTAATCTATCCATATGGTTTTGAAGAGAGAGAACTTTATCTGTCCCATCTGCTCTAAGACTGTTAATCTGTTTTTGAATATTACCAATATACTCGTCGATTGGCTGACGCAACTGCTTTTCCTGTTCAGCCGTTAGAATTTTACTGTTTCCATTAGCCATATCATCAATCTCCTCGCTCCTTATAGGTATTTTGCACTGAGTCTTAAAAGCTCTTCCTGATTTGTTTCCTTTGTATTCACAATTCCAGAAAGACGTCCATTTGACATAACACCAATACGGTTTGTAATCCCCAAAATCTCTGGCATTTCAGAGGAAACAACAATAATTGTCTTTCCCTGTTTGGCCATATTGATGATCAACTCATATATTTCATATTTTGCTCCAACATCAATTCCCCTCGTAGGTTCATCCATCATAAATACTTGCGGAGCTCGTTCTAACCATTTTCCAAAAATAACTTTTTGTTGATTACCACCAGAAAGACTTGAAATCATATCTTCTGGTCCCATACATTTTGTATGCATAATTCTTATTTCATCTGTTGTGGCTTTTACCATCTTTGAATCAGAAAGCGCTACCCCAGATTTATACTTATTTAGATTTGCAATCGTAGTATTAAACGTAAGATCCCCTTTTAGAAAAAGCCCATTTGCCTTTCGTTCCTCAGTAATCATAGCAAATCCATGCTCCATGGCTTCTTTGGCACTGCCAAAATTCATAAGACGATTATTAAAATAAACACGTCCAGCTGCTCTTGTACGGACTCCAAAAATCGTTTCCAAAAGTTCGGTACGTCCCGCACCTACCAAACCATATAATCCAAAAATTTCTCCCTCTTTTACATCAAAAGAAATATCTTGTAAGTGAGGTTCAAACTTTGTGGATAAATGCTGAACCGATAAAATCACATCTTTTGGCGTGTTGTCAACAGGTGGAAAACGATTTTCCAGAGAACGCCCAACCATAGCCGCAATCAATTCATTCATATTTGTATCCTTAGAGCTTTTTGTCATAACGAGATTACCATCACGAAGCACAGATATTTCATCACATATTTCAAAAATTTCGTCCATTTTATGAGAAATATAAATCAAAGAGATTCCCTGTTCTTTCAGCATTCTCATCATCTCAAAGAGCTTATCTACTTCCTGTACTGTTAGAGAAGAGGTCGGCTCATCAAGTACAATTACCTTGGAATTATAAGAAATTGCTTTAGCAATTTCACACATCTGGCGCTGTGATACCGACATATTTCTCATCGGTTGCGTGAGATCAACAGTCATACCCAATTTTCTAAAAAGCTCTGAGGCCTCCTTTTTCATTCTGCTCTCATCAACGATACCTATTGAATTGACTGGATAACGTCCAAGGAATAAATTATCAACTACATTTCTTTCTAGACACTGATTCAACTCCTGATGAACCATTGCAATCCCATTTTCAAGAGCGTCTTTTGGTCCAGAAAAACTCACTTCCTTGCCTTCAAGGAAGATATTTCCCTCATCTTTTTGATAGGTACCAAAAAGACATTTCATCATTGTTGACTTACCAGCACCATTTTCACCCATTAGCCCCATAACTGTTCCCCGCTTCACATCTAAGTTGATATGATCAAGGACTCTATTGCGACCAAAGGATTTACTCATACCGCGTATTGATAAGACAATATCATCTTTCTTATCTACCATGACTACCCACCTCTCACCACTGCTACAATTAGAACCATTCTTCTTTTTTAGATAAACTATTAGGAAGAATTTCTTCTTCCTAATAGTTGATTTATTTACAATATTGATGCCACTCACGAACATAAGACACTCGTAAAACGTGTTTCCCATTATCCTGATTTCAATGTGGATTATTGATTAAGTAAAGCTGTATAAGAAGCTGCATTATCTGTTTTCACCATGTTAATAGCGAATGCATCGTACTGACTTGGATTTCCAAGACGGTTTGTAATATTGGACTCTGTCTGTCCATCACCACCGATATAATCAACTTTCAAATTAAGAAGATCATCATAGTTCTGAAGAAGTGGTTGATAGGTTGAGCTTAAGAAGTTATCAGAAGCATTGTAAATATTCAACCATACTTTCTTGGAAGGATGAGAACTTTCATCAAGCTGTTTGGATACTGGTTCATAAACCTTTGTAGAATCTGTAAAATCTTGATAGTTATCAGCAGTAACTGCAACGTTTAATGCATAGTAAGAACGTTCTTCTTCTCTATATACATAAACATCATCAGATAGAACATTGCCCGCTTCATCGGCTGTACCAATACCTGTATCAACATCAACTCCATCTAAAGCGTTACGAAGAACACGAAGTGTTAAATACGCCTGTACATCTGCATGCTGGCTGATTGTTCCGCCATATCCTTCTGCAATCGCTGCTACTGCGTCATTATTAGCATCATAACCGAATGTAGGAACCTTATTGTCCTTTGACCAAGCATTGAACATTGACATACCCATTCCATCGTTATTAGAAATAACAACGTCAATATCTTTACCAAAAGAAGAAGACCATGTACCGATAGCATTACCTGCTGTAGCTGCATCCCATGTAGCACCAGCAGAGTTCTTCATTTCTTGGGAAGCGAGTTCACGAACAACATATGTCTTTCCGCCTGCTTCAATAGAACCATCCTGTACTATTTTAGAAGAACCATCTGTATTTGTACCAATTGGATCACTGTTGATGTTGCCATCTTTTTCAACACCGGTACCAAGAGCCTTACGAACACCTCTTGTACGTGCAATTGAGTCATTATGTCCAATATCACCAATAGCTAGAACATAACCGATGACGCCATCCCCATTACGGTCAATCGTATCAATATTCTTTTCGATATAATCTCGAACCATAGTACCTTGAAGTTCAGCACCTTGGTTTGCATCGAATCCTACATAATAGGTATCCTTGTTAAAACTTAAGGCTGTCATATCCAATTCCCCCGTAGAACTATTGGATGGTTGACGATTGAACCATACTAACGGTTTATCCTTATTTGCTACCGTTGCCCCCGAATCTTTGTTTCCTGAATCCGCAGACTGTGTGGATGTGTCTTTGTTTCCATCTGTCGTTCCCCCTGAACCACATGCAACCGTTGAAAGACTTAACAATACCGCCATTGTTAATGCTACCATTTTTTTTCTCATACCATTTTCTCCCTTCTATTTCACACTTCTGCCGTGTTATTTATTGATATTGACAGTATATCGGATATTTCTAAAAGATAACATAGAATATTTTTTGTTTTTCATTGAAATTTTTAAGATTTTATTGTGCATATATAACAATATAAATTTCACTTTTTACACTTTATTATGATAATTATATATTTTCCAAAAGAAAAACGCTGATAAGAAACACATTTAACCACCTTCTTATGTTTGGGGCAATAGTCATAAACTTATGCCAGCATACCTTCTGACTCGCCTTCTTCGCATAAATATAAAAAAAGCTCTAAGATTCACACCTTAGATCTTTTTAACACTCTACACTCTCAGCTCCTATTTCACTCATACCATGAGTATCAATGAAAATACCACAAGAACCGATAAATGCACAAGTCCGATTTTTAGAAAAATAAAGTTCAAATTTCTTAGGAATGTCAGTCTCAAATATAAATAGCAACAAGATCATCCTATGCTTCATGGAAATATAGTATAGAGGTATCTTGAATATCTTCTTTCCTGCTAAAGAAGAACATGCAGAAATAAATGAATTATTCTATCTCAGAATATTGGAAGGATGCCATGGGACGTAGTTTATGCAGATTCTGATTATGAAGGAAATCAATTTTGGCTTTTATGATAGGATCCGTACAAATGCCAGATAAAATATAGTGATCTAATGTACCATAAGAAAAGCCCAACTTTTTTTCATCGCTTTGTCCACTGAGCCCATCAGTAGGAATTTTTTCTATTAGCTGATCTGGGAGTTTTAAAACGGTTCCGATCTGTTTTACTTCATGTACCAGAAGATTCGATAACGGACTAAAGTCACCCGCAGCATCACCATATTTTGTAGAATATCCCACATAATCTTCCGATCTGTTACAGGTATTGACAACTCGTCCACCGGATGGAAGAGATTGGGCTACGGCGTATAAAGTAGCCATTCTGATTCTTGGAGGCAGATTGATTTCCGTATCTAAGGAAACCTGTGGCTGCCCGCTGATTTTCTCAAATTCTGGATTGTAGGACAGAGACTTTTTCAATTGAGTTACCGTAGATGATATATCAACTTCCAAAAAAGGAATGTCCAAATGCCTAACTAATAACCTAGCATCTTCAATATCTGATTGCTCCCCATTGGGCATTAAAACACCAACAACTCTCTTAGTTCCTAAAGCATTTGCACATAAAGCAGCTGCAACACTAGAATCTTTTCCCCCTGAAATGCCAATAACTGCACAACAATTTTTTCCATTTTCTTCAAAATAGTTGCGAATCCAGTTTATTAGTTCTTTTGTTATTCTCTCCGGATTATGTAGCATAGGCACCTCCCATTTTATTTTTCCCATTTTCAGCAAGCATGTTCATTTTTAATTCATAATATGCTGGACTCATATTGAGATAATGTTTGTGAGGGTTTTCAAAACGTTTCTCTTCCTCCCAGATTTCCGTTTCAAGCTGACTTTTTACATAATTTCGAATAGCATTCAGATTTTGACGTTTCCCAACAAATTTTCCATCCCGAATTACAGGCTGTTGTAACTCCTTTGCGGTACACTCTGTAAAATAGCGATTTTTCCACGGCTTTTTAGGATCTACATACCGATATGGTTTTGTAAAGTCCACTTCTTCCCATGCCAGTGTAATAAGATCTGCAATGGCTTTTCCCTCTTTATTGTATATTCTGTAAACTTTTTTTCTACCAGGATTTGTAATTTTTTCTATAGATTCCGACAGCTTGATTCGTGGGGTACAGGCTCCTTCTGCAGCAATTTTGTATACGGCACCAAAAACTGGATCACTCTTAGCTGTAATCAGTCGTTCCCCCACGCCAAAGGAATCAATACAGCCACCTTGTTCCAAAATAGAACGAATGGTATACTCATCTAAACTGTTAGAGGCAATAATTTTACAATCTGTAAGTCCTGCTTCATCCAGCATATCGCGTACTTTTTTGGAAAGATAAGCGAGATCTCCAGAATCTAGTCTGACCCCTTTCAATCGTTTTCCCATAGGATGAAGGACTTCCTTTGCTGTTCGGATTGCATTAGGAAGCCCAGATTCTAGCACATCATAGGTGTCTATCAATAATACAGTATCATCAGGATATGCTTTTGCGTACTTACAAAAAGCGGTGTATTCGTCATCATAGTACATCACCCAGCTGTGTGCCATAGTTCCGCTTACTGGAATCTGAAATTCCTTTCCTGCCATCACAGTAGCAGTGCTTTCAACTCCACCAATATAGGCAGCCCTTGCTCCATAAGTCGCCGCATCAATATTATGTGCACGTCTTGCCCCAAAATCAGAAATACTTCGTCCAGAAGCTGCTTTTACCATCCGAGCGGCTTTTGTAGCAATCAAAGACTGATGATTAATCTGAGAAAGAATTACAGTTTCTATAATTTGAGCATCCAACAAGGAAGCGGTAACCGTAAGAATCGGTTCTTCTGGATACATAATAGTTCCTTCTGGGAAAGCACCTATATTTCCACGAAAATGATACCCTTTCAAATATTCTAAAAACGCATCTGGAAAAAGGCCAAGAGAACGAAAATATGCAATATCCTGCTCATCAAAGTGTATACCTTCAATATATTCCACAATTTGCTCTAACCCTGCAAAAACGGAAAATCCTCCACCATCTGGATTCTTGCGACAAAACACATCAAACGTTACTTTATTCGTGGCGTTTCCATCTATAAAATAACCATTCGCCATAGTCATTTCATATAGATCCATCATCATACTAATATTTCTTTTTTCACTTTTAATCATTCAATCCCTCCTTTCTATATTAATGAGACAGCTCTCCATACTTTGTAAAGCGGCTTCGTGCTTTTCAGGTGTAGTTCCGGCACAGCACGAAGCATCAACAAAAATCGGTACATTAGGAAGAAAAGCTTTGATTAGCAGTGCATTGGAGATCACGCACACATCCGTACACAGACCGATTAACTCAATTTTTGCAATGGGAGATTTGACATTTACATTTGCCAGTTCCTTTGCCATTTGGACAGAACCAAAGGTCGTCTTTTGATACACAGCTGCATTTCTCTTCGTCTGAATCGGCAATAATTCTTCAATTAACTGCCATCCATGCGTTCCAGCAATACAATGTTTGATTGGAAGCATTTTCCCTTCTTCTGTGGACAAATAATCTTCTGTATGGGTATCTAGAGTAAATATGATATTTCCTTGATAATTTTTGAGTTTGTGCAAAATTGGTGCTACAATCTTCTGTGCCTCCTCCGTTCCAAGAGAAGCAGTGATAAAATCATTCTGCATATCTACGACAATCAGATAGTGATCCGGCATAAGCACTTTTGGAATATGAAGACTTTTTGTTACAAGCCATTTTGCAAAGTCTGCCATACTGCGAGCAGCATCTGTCCGAAGCATAGACTCATCTAGTGCATTTGAGGCAAGGCGATAACGATCCAGTGCATCCGCATCTTTGAAAATCTTATATAAGAGGAACACACGATCTTTATGAGCCTTTATTGAATGCCGTTTTATCCATTTTTCAAACGCTTCCTTTCCAAGGTTATCGTCCCGATCGTGAAACGCTATGATCAAAAATATCCGTTCATCAAAGGCAATGGAATGCTCCACACAATAGTTACGATAATAGTCGGCAGCCCTTTGCCCATGTCCAACATCCAGCCAGTCATCCTGTCTGCAGGAATCATGAAAGACAGCGGCAGCTCCTAGAATATCTGCTTCTGTGTCAGACAGTCCCATGCGTTTTGCAAGTGCCAGTGCGAAGAGTAGAACGCGAGCACAATGCTCCTTGGTATGTTGCTGACTGTCTTTTAAGGAAAAGGCTACTTCCTCTTCCATAAATTGATTCCACTTGTGATAATTCTGGCATATAGCTTCCCATTCGGGAAGTTTGTTCCAATCATTTTCTATCATTTCTTACCTCACTTTAAAAATACCTTCAAGGGCTGTAGCAATATCTCCGTCTACACCAATGGATTTTGCAGCAATTTCAGAAGGAATATAGACTTCTCCTTTATTAAAGGTAATATAGGTTGCCTGAGGTTGTGCTGCGGTAAGTTGCATCAGTGGTTTTTTAATCATGTGATTTCGCCAGCCCACACCAAATTCTAAAATGACCAATTTCTTTCCATCATACTTCTGAAGAAAATTCTGATATTCCTGTACTTTCTGTCGAAAATGTTCTGTTTGGAAAAAGAAATTACTATCTGCAATATTAGTCATCATAAAATCGCCACACTTAGGACAACGTGGAATCAAGGAAGCTGGAACACGTCCGTCTTCTTCAGCTTCTGCTAAACGTAGGATATTATCGCGGTTTTCATAAACATCTTCACAGCACCATGACCCACAGCGTAGCTGTGTCATTCTGCCTTCCATTTCAAATACCTTTTCCCTAGAAAATCCGACGGGAACAAAATGATCCTCTGTATTGGAGGTCAGCACATAATAATCTTTCTCTTTGGTTAGTGTATACAGATTTTTCATCATCTGAGAAGGTTGTTCTAGGTAGCTTTTTTTACTAATAAGCCGACTAAAAAATGCCCATTTCACCTCTTCTGAAGGAAATTGAAAAAAAGAACCCTGTAAAATGCTGTGAATTCCATATTGGGAACGAAAATCTCCGAAATTTTTCTGAAACCAAGCATTATCCGTAAAAATATTATAGCCTTCTGAAATAGACAGTCCATTGCTAGCACCGATTAAAATAGCATCTGCGTTTTGAATAGCATCTTTGATTTTCTGATATAATTCCGTCATTTGATAATCTTCCTTTCTTCTATTTGTTTTCGTAGTTCATTTAATACGTCAGCAAGATCTCCTGTAATATACATGCTTCTCCCTTTTAGATGTTCTGGAGCAGAAGATGCTTCTAGATTCAGGCAAGCGTAGAAAACTTGACTATTTTTAGAAGCCATACTCCAAAAGGGAAGTTTGATAATACTTGGTGTCATTTCTCCCACACCAAGTTCCAAAAAAAGGACTCTTTTCTCTGGCTGTTGGATCAGATAATTAGAAAGAAAATCTTCGTACCGTTTTACACTTGATTTCCAGTCTGAACCTTCTAAAAAAGTATCATCCCTCACCCAAGGAACCATGATCCGCCCACATTTCGGACACCGTGGAACAAACTCTGTCGGTAAAACAATGCCCTTTATTTTCTGATTCATCCTTTCGATTATTTCGTGATTTTCATATAAATGATCGTGACAAGGCTGAGAACACTGAAAATAACCGATATTTCCTTGAAAACTGCAAAGTCGTTCTTTCGGGAATACCCACTCACATTGCATGTCCACATTTGTTGTAAGCACGAAGTAGTCTTTTCCATCAACGATTTCCTTCAGATCAAGATAGGGCTGTCCAGTTGGAAGATGCCACATGCTGTAAATATAACGGGCATAATACGCCCATTGCTGTTCCAGAGAGGAATAACAGTAATAAAATCCTGCAAAAGGAGAAGAAAATCCATAATACTTTTTGAAATCTTCCAGATATTTTTCCATGGATGGCATCCAATGGTAGTGATTATATCCAGCAGCACTGGACAGTCCAGAACCAACACCAATAACAATAGCGTCTGCAAGACTGATCTGATCCGCCAACTGTTCTATTTTTGCTGTTATTTGCTGAACCATCCTTTATTTCCTCTGTTCCATTAAATTTCTTGCATCCTGAAGAACTGGGGCAATATCTTCCTTAATAGCAATTCCTTTCTCCTCTATTTCCTTTGGGAGCAGCGCATCTTTTGGATTAATTGTAATATAAAAGGCATGAGGAAGAGCATAGGTTAGATTCCAGAACGGCTCCTGAATAAACATAGGAGTCATACGCCCTACTCCCAACTCTAAAAAGAGAATCTTTTTATCTTTGTTGCGTTCAATAAACTCATTAACCTTACGATATTCCTCTTTGTATTTTTTCCCCTCTAAGAAGGTGAAGCCTCTTACCCAAGGTTCTAACTCCGCACCACATTTGGAGCATCGAGGAATCATTTCAGATGGAATACACAGGTTCTCATCAATTGCCGCATTCATAGCATAGATCATCTCTTTATTGTAATAGATCTCATCATGACATCGGTTGCTACACTGGAAGTAGCGAGAATCTCCCTGAATAGCGCTGAGCTTTTCCTCAGGAACTACACGGGTAAACTGAAAATCCTGATTCGTAGTCATGATGTGATAACTTTTTCCCTCTAACAACTTCATCAAATCATGATAAGGTTTTCCAGTTTCACATTCGTATTCTAAATAGCCTAGCCTAGCTAGAAAAGCCCCAGTGAGCTTCTCGTGATGGATACCGATAATAAAAACCGTTAAAGGCTCCCGTAAATCCATATTTCTTATAGAAGTCTCCGAAATACTCATAAAAAATGTCATCATTGTGATAGAAAAAATTATATCCACAAGCGGCAGACATTCCAGCTCCTGCTCCTACTAAAATCGCATCGGCATTGTTAAACTTCTCAACAAGAGTAGCAACATTTTGAGAATATATATCATTTAGTTCTAATTTTTCTGTTGTAAACATCATTGCTTTTCCTTTCTTTAGATGTTATTATTAAAATTACATTTCGGATTATAACATGTTATTATTAAAATTACAACACAAAAATAAATTTTGGAGGTATTGGCATGAAATATTCCACGAAACTAAGTGATACTATTCATATATTGGCTTTTATTTATCTTGGTCAAGAGACAAAGCTAACTAGTGCAAAAATTGCAGAAAGCATAAAAACGAATCCTGCCTATGTTCGACAACAGATGTCCGCTCTAAAAAACGCGGGTATCATTTCTAATACACAAGGACAGGCAAATGCGAGCCTTACAAAACCAGCAGATCAGATTACTATGCTGGACATATATCGGGCTGTGGAAGGGAATAAACCTCTACTTCACTTGGATATACATACGAATCCAGAATGTGGTGTAGGAATTAACATCCAGCTTTCTATTGCTGATTTTTACAAAGAAATCCAGAATGTAGCAGAAAAAGAAATGCAAGAAATTACGCTCCAAGATATTGTGGATCGTTATTATCAGAAATTACAAGAACAATAAAAATTTAGTATTCTAAATTATGAATACAACGTACAAAAAGGAACTGCCATACAAATTACTCCCTATATATTGATGGCTTAAGTAACAGGACTAAGAATGCACCAACTATTTGTTAAGCAAATTAACTATAAAAGCAGTTTCTATTTCTATGCAAGATCAATCAAATGTAATCCTAATAAGTAAACTTATCCTACCAACTGTTAGCCCTCTCTTTTCTTTTTTTAAACAATAATGGAGAGTTATGACTCATGTCAGCCATAACTCTCCATTATTTAGACTCTCTATTTCCACCAATCTCTTTATTAATTCCTCAAAGGATTGTCCTAATTTTATGTTTTCAAAATATTCCCCTCATAATTATTTATGTACATACTTATATATCTCACGCATTGTGCTAGCTATTTAAACTACTTCACATTTTTGTGCTCGATAAACTGGGATTTAATGAATTATCATGTAACACTCAAATTATTTCATAACCCGCATCGGAAAGCACTTCTAACGCTTTATGGTAATTGTCTTTCTTTGTAAGTATATAATCTGTATTGTATGTTGATATAGCAAATATCCCAATCTTGTTTTCCGCTAACAGCGTTGATATTTTTGAAAGTATCCCAATCAAAGAAAAGTCCAAAACCCCTTGTATCCTAAATGCTTTCCAACCATCATCACGTTCAATCACATTATCTGGTACATTTTCTGTAATACAAACTAAAGAGCTTTCTTCATCTGTTTGTGCAATAAAGTAATACCCACTTTCAAAATTAACTTTTGAATAATCCTTTACTTTACACACAGAAAAGTTGTAGTCTATTTTCTTTATCTCCATG
>ERZ1106969.1916-NODE-1916-length-12471-cov-7.266672_pt1 | contig 12471 bp, 13 predicted proteins | sample MGYA00403685_ERZ1106969 | MGnify/ENA primary metagenome ERZ1106969 (study PRJEB35170, sample SAMEA104062416) | human gut metagenome | biome: human gut; feature: human-associated habitat; material: faeces | place: Denmark | collected 2012-05-18 ... | reverse complement strand
AGAGAGCAAATGCCTATAAGATTCTGGAAGATACCCTGAACCTGAAAGATGTACGCATCTATGATAAGAGTGTCAATGAAAATGGTGATGAGATCCGTGTCCTCAATAAGAAAGAAACTATGCTGGCATCACAGAAGCAGGATGCAATGAAAGCAGCATTTAAAGACTGGATTTTTAAAGATCAGCAGAGGCGTGAACGACTGGTAAAAGTGTACAATGAACGATTTAACAGTATCCGTCCACGTGAATATGATGGCAGTCATTTAACTTTCCCAGGAATGAACCCGGAAATAGAACTTCGTCCGCATCAGAAAAATGCAGTCGCACATCAGCTTTACGGAGAGAATGTACTTCTGGCACACGTAGTAGGAGCTGGGAAGACCTACGAAATGGTAGCAGCTGCAATGGAGAGCAAACGATTAGGAATATCTCAGAAAAATCTCTTTGTTGTGCCAAACCATCTGACAGAACAGTGGGGAGCGGAGTTCCTGCAGTTATATCCAGGGGCGAACATTCTGGTAGCAACCAAGAAAGACTTTGAACCAGCAAACCGAAAGAAGTTCTGTGCCAGAATCGCTATGGGAAATTACGATGCTATTATTATTGGTCATTCCCAGTTTGAGCGTATACCAATTTCTGATGAGAGGCAGGAAGCTATGCTGCGGAAGCAGATTGATGATCTGGAAATGGCGATTCAGAGTGCAAGGTATGAACAGGATGGCGGACGTTATACCGTCAAACAGATTGAAAAAACTAGAAAGACACTGCAGATAAGGCTGGAAAAGCTGAATCGGAAAGAGAAAAAAGATCAGGTAGTTACGTTTGAAGAACTGGGAGTAGATCACTTGTATGTAGATGAAGCACACAGCTATAAAAATGCGTTTCTCTATACAAAAATGAGAAATGTAGCCGGGATTGCACAGAACGAAGCACAGAAGTCGACAGATATGTTCAATAAATGTCAGTATCTGGATGAGATTACCGGAGGAAAAGGCATTAGCTTTGCTACGGGCACACCGATCAGCAACAGTATGACGGAATTATATGTTATGCAGCGGTATCTGCAGAACAGCAAATTACAAAATATGGGACTTGGACTGTTTGATTCCTGGGCCTCTACCTTTGGAGAAGTTGTAACGAGTATCGAGCTTGCACCAGAGGGCTACAATTTATGAGGATGATATTTATCATCCTTTTTAAATTGCAATATTTCATAACGAAAGGAGGTTAAGAGAATGTCAAGGACTTCAAAAATTACCGCCCTCTATGAGCGTTTATCAAGGGACGATGACCTTACTGGCGAGTCAAATTCAATTATCAATCAGAAGAAATACTTGGAAGATTATGCCCGTAGAAATGGGTTCGGTAACATTCGACATTTTACGGATGATGGTTTTTCGGGTGTGAATTTCAATCGCCCAGGCTTTCAAGCGTTGATTAAAGAAGTGGAAGCAGGCAATGTCGCAACAATCATTGTTAAAGATATGAGCCGATTAGGGCGAAATTATCTGCAAGTTGGTTTTTATACGGAAGTTTTATTTCCACAGAAAGATGTTCGTTTTCTTGCAATAAACAACAGTATTGATAGTGATAATGCTTCGGATAATGACTTTGCCCCGTTCTTGAATATTATGAATGAGTGGTATGCCAAAGACACAAGCAACAAAATCAAGGCTGTGTTTGACGCTCGTATGAAAGATGGAAAGCGTTGTAGCGGTTCAATTCCTTATGGCTATAACCGATTACCAACCGACAAACAAACACTTGTGGTTGATCCTATGGCTTCTGAGGTGGTAAAGCATATCTTTCTGCTTGCAAACGATGGTAAAAGTCCACGAGAAATTGCGGAGATACTGACCGAAGAAAAGGTTTTAATCCCAGCAGCACACGCTAAAGAATATCACCCCGAACAATATAATGGAATAAAGTTTGCAGACCCTTGTATTTGGAGCGTATCAAGCGTTAGAAAGATTTTAGACAGACAGGAATATCTTGGACATACTGTTTTGAGAAAGTCTGTCAGCACGAATTTTAAACTGCATAAGAGAAAAAGTACCGATGAAGAAGAACAGTATGTGTTTTATAACACTCACGAACCTATCATATCGCAAGAACTTTGGGACAGTGTTCAAAGAAGAAGGCAACGAGCAAACAGAACAGCTGCAAGAGGTACACACACAAACCGATTAAGCGGTTATCTATATTGTGCGGATTGTGGCAGAAGATTGACCTTACAGACACATTACAGCAAAAAAGACCGTTCTTTGCAGTATTCTTATCGCTGTGGTGGATATGCCAGCAGAGTAAACTCCTGTACGGCTCATTCCATTAGTGTTGATAATGTAGAAGCCTTGATATTGTCAACGGTAAAACGCTTTTCAAGGTTTGTTCTGAATGATGAAGAAGCCTTTGCAAAGGAACTGCAAGCACTTTGGAATGATAAGCAAGCGGATAAGCCGAAACAAAATCAATCAGAATTGCAACGCTATCGTAAGCGATATGATGAACTGACTACCCTTATTCGTGGTTTGTATGAAAATCTTATATCGGGATTACTGCCCGAAAGACAGTATAAGCAACTAATGAAGCAGTATGATGATGAGCAGGCAGAACTGGAAACGAAGATTGAAGCGATGGAACAGGAACTTGCCGAAGAAAAAGTAAATAAGGTTGATGTGAAGCATTTTATATCACTGATACGTAAGTATAAAGAACCGACTGAAATCTCTGATTTGATGTTCCACGAACTCATTGACAAAATTGTTGTTTATGAAGCAGAGGGAGTGGGAAAAGCACGAAGACAAAAAGTTGATATTTATTTCAACTATGTTGGGCAAGTAGATATTGCCTATACGGAAGAAGAACTCGCCGAAATAAAGGCACAGGAAGAACAGAAAGAGATGGAGCGATTGGCAAAACAGCGTAAGCGAGAAAAAGCATACCGAGAGAAACGAAAAGCGAAGAAAATCGCTGAGAATGGTGGTGAAATCGTTAAAAAGAAAGTATGTCCTCATTGTGGGAAAGAATTTACCCCTGCAAGCAATCGACAGATTTTCTGTACAAAGGAGTGCTGCAACCAAGCAAGACAGGACAAAGTAAAAGCTGATAGAGTTGCAGAAAAAGGCGATCACTATTATCGTCAGCGTCAATGCGAGGTGTGTGGCAGTATTTACTGGCCTACACACAGTCAGCAGAAATTCTGTTCTGAGAAATGCAAAAGGATAAACCACAATAAGAAAACCTTGGAGTTTTACCATAAGAAGCAAAAGGAGAAAGCACAATGCAAAGATTTATCACAGATGAAAGAACCTGTATCCAGTACGAACTCATCGGAGATTACTACTATCCCTGCTTGATGATAGAAGAACCACCTACTCTCTCAAAATACGGAAGAATGAGAGAACGATATTTAAGAGAACACAGAAAAGCATTCTATTTTACTCTGCTTGTAAGTGGAAAGTTAAATGAACACTTTATTCAAATAGATACTTCAGCGTGTAATATGGCTGATTATCTGATAAAAGAAATGGCTGCAAGGCAAGGTGTGACGGAAAAGCTAAAGTCTGAGGATATGATGGGATGGATAGGATTGATGAATAACATTCAAGCCTGTGTAGATGAAATTGTACTGAATGATATTGTGTATTCATAATGAAATACCAGCCGAAAGGAAACTGCTGTCAATTGATGGCAGTTTTTCTTTTTCGGGAAGTATTCAAGAAGTCATTAAGTCGTGAGTATGGTCGAAGCGGACTATAAGTATAAAAAAATAGCATTCTATTAGGCTGTGGAGGTAGAAAATTTCTTCCATTCTTTATTCTGATGAAGTATAATATTAAAAAGAATTTTGAATTTTTGAAAGTGGGATGGAAATATGTCAGAGCAAGAATTAAGAAAATTACAAATTTATATCAGTAAAAGAAGCAAAGGTCAAACAGATGAACAAGTAATAAATCATATCACCAAAATAAATAATAAAACACCGCTAACTCAAGAGGAATGGCATGAATTAATTTTTCCGAGTTGTAATAATGGCTATGTTGAAATATTGAGATTTATATTAAGTAACATTCAATGCTTAAATAATGTTAAAGAATATATGCGTCATACTGTATATGGTCGAAATAAAAATATCAATGACGAGAGAATAGAAATTTTAAAAGAATTTATGAAATATTTAACAGATAATAAAGAAGAATGTTTGAACGAAACGATGATACATGCTGCTTGGTTTGGGGAAACTAAAATTGTAAAATTTCTGATTGAAAATGGTGCTAATAAAGAATATAAAATTCAAAATGGTTTAGGATTATTAGAATGCTCTGAAAGGGTTGAAAAACTGTTTGAAGACAGCTCTTTGAAAGAGTTTATAGAGAATAATCAATAATTCAATTTCATGCTTGTAGAACTGTTTTAAATCATAAAATCACATTGAGGTGGCGATTATGCGATATAAAAAAATTGTATTGAGTATTATAGCAAGTGTACTTTGTTTAGGGATATTAAGTGGCTGTGGACATAAAAACGAGATTTCAATAAAAATTGAAACCTACTTACAAGAAAAATATGGTGAAGAATTTGAAGTATTGTCTTGGAATCAACCAAAACTTTTACCAACAGACAATGGTGCAATCTATGCGACTTGTATTTCAAAAAACGACCCAAAGCATCCATTTGAGGGTAGCTATTTTAATCCCGAAGAACCAAACTCAAAAATAGAAATTATTTATGATGGTTATGGGCAACGCCTTTTGGCAAAACAAATGGAGAATATGACAGAAGAAGCTGTTTCACAGGTAGCCGAAAACTATTATATTCAAGGTGATATAACTGTACGAGAAGAATGGCAAGACATCCCAGTGGAGGAAATTTCAAAATGGGAAAACTATGTTAAACTTCGCAACCAGATGGAGCCAGATTATAAAACTTTAGGTGTAGTTTGGGTTTATATTGACACTTCTACAATGATTGGAAAAACTGATGAAAAAGAATATCAAATGTATGAAGAAGTCTTTCGTGATAAATTAGGCGGTGAGGCATTGCTTTTTGTTCATTATTTAGACCATAAGAGATTTGAAAAAGCAGAAGCAATATTAGAAAGAACAGCCCCAAGAAATAGCGGGAGCGATTTAGATGAAATAGAAGAAGGTCAGCCATACTTTGGAACAATTATGCGATATGGTTCAGATAAGTTTGATGATAGTTTAGAGATATTCAAGGCTGCAAAACAAGGTCAAGAACAAGAAAAATATCAGTAAGTAAGATTGAAGGAAAGGAATGGATAAACAATGGAATTTGAAGGATTTGAATTATTATTTTGTGTAGTAGCTTTTGGTTGGATTGTTTATATGGCTTTTAAACAAAAAATGCATAAGATGGATCCTGAATCATTTAAGTTTCTTGCGTTGATATTCGGTGGGCTTTTATTAGCTTTTATATGTTTTCTTATCCCAGGCGGAGCCAAATACACATTTGTATTAATAGGCGTTACAATAGGGGGAATGATTACGATGATTTTTTATCATAATATTAAATCTGTTGCTATTTGTAATGAAGAAATTATGGGGGTCTATCAAGGCTATAATTCGTATCCAAGTAAAACAGTATCAAGCTATGCTCCTATTTTTAAATACAAGTACAACGGAAAAACATATGTCCGCCAGTGTTCTAACACATATAGCTTTAAGAAATTAGATAAGGACATGGTTAAGGGAAATGAATATCGTATATATATAAACCCTAAAAATCCATCATCTTTCGTTCTTAACAAAAAAGTCGGTATTAAAAATGTACTGTGTATGATTTTTGGACTAATGTGTATTTTTGTCGGTTTATCTGCGTTATTCGTTTAAATATATTTTTATAATGGGATGATATTTATTGTAATCGCTTTTTTCGAATGATACAATGAGAATAAACATTTACGACAAATTAAATTTTACAGGAGGATATTAAAATGCTAAAAGAACAAGATATTAAAGAATATCTAAACAAGAAAGATATTGCATTTAATGAAAATTCATCTATTATTGGAGTTATATTTCCGAGTAAATTCACATATGCTCTTGGATCGATTGCCACTGCTCTTTCAATGCAGTATTACGCAATAAACTTTAGTGATAATGGTATTGCTATTATCGGTTTAAATAATGTAACGGGCAAATTAGAAGATGAAGCATTTCTTTTCGTTCCAAAGGAAGAAATAGCAAGCACTAAATTCAATAAAAAGTTAATGTCTTATGAATTAGAAGTTGCTACATCAAAGGGTACATTAGCATTTAAGGTAAATAAGACAATGGTTGGTGCTTCATGGCATAAAGAAAACTTAGCGACCATTTTAAATCGTTTGTAAGCTAAAAAATATCATTATTTACAAAGCAGTTAGTCTTAGGATTAGCTGCTTTTTTGTTCCTATAACTTAATACATAACCACAGGTTCGTACAAATACCTTGTGTGATTTTTTGAAAGGCTTAAAAAGGGATATTTACCCCGATTTACGCCCCGAGAAATGACACAAACAAGGCTTAGTATCTTTACCTGTGGTTTTTTATTTTCACCACGAAAGGAGGTGGTATGCCCCAAAATGAGAATGTGCAGGAACAAGAGTGGGTGTTGTTTCTGTATGAATGAACTTGTGCTGCCCACAAATTTAATTGAAAAGGAGAACAAAAATTATGAAACAAATGGAAAATGAAATGAATGTAAGTGTACCTCTTGAAGTTATCAAGGCAAGTGAAATTGAACCGAAAGAAGTGAAATGGCTTTGGTATCCGTATATCCCTTTTGGTAAAGTTACACTCTTGCAGGGTGATCCTGGAGATGGCAAAAGCAAGTTAATGCTTTCAATCGCTGCCCTACTTTCTAAAGGAGATCCACTTCCCTTTACTGACACAGACGAAACAGAGCCTATGACGATTATCTATCAGACAACGGAAGATGATGCTGATGATACAGTAGTCCCTCGTTTCAATGCTGCTGGTGGTATTGGAGAAAACCTTATCTTTATCAAGGAAGATGTAAAGCCCTTGTCTTTTGGAGATAACCGCATTGCTGAAGCAATCGAAAAGTATCACGCAAAACTTTTAATTCTTGACCCGATGAGTTCCTATATTGGCGAAGATTGTTCAATGAATAATGCCAACGAAACACGAGCAGAGTTTAATCATCTAATCGCTGTTGCAAAAGATACTGGCTGTGCGATTGTGATTATCGCTCATATGAACAAGATGAAAGACACCAACCCACTATATCGCACGAATGGTTCTATTGATATTGCAGGAGCAGTAAGAAGCATTATTGCAATCACACGCACACCGAACAAAGAAGCACCATCAGAAAGATATATGGTTCAAGTAAAATCAAACCTTGCCCCAAAAGGTTCAGCAATTCTATTTGAAGTTGCAGAAAAAGGAGTGAACTTTATCTCTGAAATGGAAATGACAGCAGAGCAAGCATTCCAGTCCCTTGCCCCTAAAATGGGTAGACCAAACGAAAAGGAAGTAAAGGCAACAGAAATGATCTTGGAAATGCTGAAAGATGGCGAAATGCTTACTTCGGAATGTGAGGAAAAATTGGAAGCCGCAGGGTTCAAGAAATCGACCATTAAAAAGGCAAAGATGAAAGCCGGTGCTCTTTCAAAAAAGGTAGGCTTTCAATGGTACTGGTACTTGCCGGTGGGCGATAATCCGAACGAATAAAAGTAGACTGTCTGCTGATGTGACGGTCTATTTTTGTGAGAGAGGTATCTAAGGAGGTCAAGGGGGAACACCCTTGCCCACGACATCTTTGCAGACGAAGTCTGAAAGTGTCATAGTGGGTTACACACATTCAAAGAATGTTGTGTAATGGCTTCGCCCTGCCAAGAAAGGAGATTCAAAATGGCAAAAAACAGTAAGGCAGATATGAGTTGTGCAAGAGTAAAAAAGTATACTTCTTCAGATGTAAGCAAAGCAGAAAGGCATAACGAACGCAAGAATGAAACCTATGAAAATATGAATGTGATTGCGGAGCGAATACCCTATAATGTGCATTTCAAAGAACCGACTGCCCCAACCTATATGGAACAATTAAAGCAGATGGAACAGGACGGAAAAGTATCGCTTCGAGGATTGAGGAAAGACGCTACCCTTTTCAATGAGATTGTGATTGATGTGAACACAATGTATTTTGAGCGTAATGGTGGCTATGAATATGCAAAGCAGTTCTATGAAGAAGCATTTCATTTTATCGAAGAAAAGTTTGGTGCTGATAATGTAATATCGGCAGTTATGCACGCTGATGAAATCAATTTGGCAGCAACCGAGGACTTAGGAAAAGAAGTTTATCACTATCATCTTCACGCTATGGTGTTGCCAGTAGTAGAAAAAGAAATCTTGTGGAGCAAGCGTTGTAAAGACCCCGAACTAAGAGGAACAGTTAAAGAAGTAGTCAATCAGATCAGCCATTCAAAGAAATGGAAGTCAGACATTCCACTGGTTGATGAAAAAGGCAATCCACTTTTACGAAAGAATGGAAAGCCGATGTTTCGAGCGTCATATAGCATACTGCAAGATGAGTTGTTCAACCATATGACAGAGAAAGGGTTCAAAGGTTTTCAGCGTGGAGAATACGGAAGTACAGCCGAACACCTAACTTCCCTGCAATATCAAATCAAACAAGATACACAGCGTTTAGATAAATTGCAGCAGCGTATTCAAAAGGAACAAGTGAAATACAAATCATCTCATCAAATCTTCAAAACCTATAATGAGATTGATAGTATGGGACAGAAAACCTTTACCGGCAAAATGGCAATATCCAAAGAAGATTATAAAGAACTGACCACACTTGCAAAGGAGGGTATCACAAGCCGAGCAGAGATTAAAAAGTTAGAGGAAGATGTCGGTTATTATCAACAACGCTACTACAACACTGCCAACGCACTTGAAAATATGAAAAGCAGATACAATGAACTGAAAGAAAAATGCAGACCATTTCTTCAAGCGTTGGATCATTTTCCCGAAGTTGCTAAACTTTTTACAGAAAAAGTGAAGCAGCTTTTTTCTTTTAAAGAAGCACAGGATCGAGCCGAAAAAGAAGCAAGGGAAAAAGAAAGACAGGAGCGTATCAAGGCACGAAGAAAGAAACGAGATATGGAAAGATAAAGTTTTTAATAACGATGGGGACAGTCAGATAAAAACTGATTGTCCTCATCTAATAAGGATAGAAAACACAGGAGCAGTATGGTAAAATGAGGATAACAAATCTGAATTTGCCAACGAGGTTTATATGAAAAGTATAGAAGAATTAGAAAAATATTTGGAAGATGAGTGTTATTCTTTTGAAGGAATTAACATCGGAAAACACTATGCACACGAAGGAATTGTCATTGAAAAAAATGGTGGTGCATATGAGTTTGGATATTCTGAACGAGGAAATAAAAGAATCATAAAGTCATTCTCAAGTGAACGGGAGTTAGTAGAATATGCACTTGAGAAACTTCTAGCTGATAAGTGGAATAAAGCACATTTGGTTGCGTGGGTTTGGTCTGAAGCGGAAATCTGGCAAGCAGAGCAGGAACTGAAAAATTATAATATAAGTTTTGAGAGGAACGATGTGCCTAACTATTCACAAGGAAAAAAAGTATATCGCATCTTTGTTTTTGGTAAGGATTATTTAAAACTCTCAGAGTTCTCTAAAAAGTATTGTAGAAGTAAAATTTGAAATTGCAATGCAAAAATAGGAGCATGAAACATGAACATAAAAGAAGCAATAAAAATGATACAGGACGAGAAATTACAAGGTTATAATATGAATGAAAGGAAAGATGATAGAGAAAATGAAGTTGTGTTAATGCGTGAGAATGATAAGTGGATTGTTTATGCAACAGATGAAATGAAGATTGTGCCCTATTAAAAGAATGGGAATATTTAAAGAGTGAATATGGGTTTAAAAGATTAATTAAAGAAGGAGAGTTTTGGTATGCAATTAAATGATACGCAAAAAATGGCAATTAATGTTTCAGATTATTTAGAAAAGAATTTAGCAGGTAAAATTGGAAGTTGTGATATTTTTAATGTAATAGATGATAGAAATTATAGAGCATTTAGCATTAGATTTAAAGCATATGATTATTTTATTGTACTGTTTAACTATGATAAAGGCGTAATTGGATGTAGTATTCAATATGGAGAAAATTCTTTTATTAGTCTTGAAAATAGTCAAAAATGGTATGAAAAAGCTGATTTTGATGTTTTCTGCAAAGAGCTTAAAAAGCAATTAGAATTAAGAATACCAGATAAGTTTTTAGAGGCTAATGGTTGGAAATAGAATGCATAATTTAGAGGTAGATAACTTCATAAAAAGAATTAACATTAGAATATAGTTAAATCAGTATGGGCTAGTAAGGTTACAAATTCACAAGATATTTATTTAGATGAGGAAGAAGCCTTAGATCATTTTATTGATAGATTAAGAGCTCTTAATAGATTAAGGTAGTTATGGGAGAATTAAAATGACCGCTAAAAAGATATTTAGTAATTTTCTTTTAAATAGACAACTTCCAGTTTGTATGTGCATTGACGATTATCTTGAATTTAGGAGATGTTTAGTGAAAACAGTTTGGCTTCACAAATATTTTACTTTCTCTTGATAGTTATTTTTGCTCTGCTATATTATAATGGTGCAAACAAACTATGTGAGGTAATATGCTTATGAAAAAATATGTTTCTATATTTTTGTGTCTTGTTTGTGTATCGACTTTAGTTGCGTGTGGAAAAAAGGCAGATCCTATTACGCTACCCCAAACCGACGAGATTACATCTATTGATATAACTGTCGGGGAAAACACAGTAAGTCATGCAGACAAAACTTGGATAAGTGAAATAATCGCCAATATTTCCAGTTCTGAACCGACTAAAAAGGAAAGTGTTCAAGATGTCCCACAAGCAGAAAGTTATATTAAGATTGACTTTCAGTTTGAGACAGGAACAAGAACACTTTTTGCATATGAGGACAGTGGGAAATACTATGTTGAACAGCCCTATCAGGGAATTTATAAGATTGATAGTCAACTGTACAGTCGGTTACAAGAAGCCAATTAAATTGCAGTTTGTAGAACTCAATAACAATTAAATAATTGCTACCCCTAAAGTAGTATCACCGAGCAGGAAAGCCATAAAAGGTATTCCTGCTTTTCTTATGCCTAAATCTTTAAATAGAAAATCATTTATAGTCCGCTTCGACCATACTCACGACTTAATGACTTCTTGATATGTTCAAATGAAATGTTTTGTAGGCGTTCTAAGTGAAATGTCCTGCAATCAAAATAAAAAAGGAGGATCAAGCTATATGAAAGAGCATGATTGTTCTTATTCAACACGAATAGGAAAAACAACTTTTATTGTAAATGTGAAACAATCAGAAACTGCCCAAAAGCCTTTGAATACAGTATTTCAAGAGATTTGTAAGCACGAAGTATTGGAAGATTGTTTGACAGATAAATCATCAATTTTAGAAAACCACAAAAAATCATCTTGACAAAGTCAATCCCGAAGGAACCGGATACCGGGCGAAATCCAGATTTGCACGGTTTTATAATATTCCAGAACTGATGAATATGTTTAAGGAGATTGCAGATATTAAGACTTCAGACCAGTTAAAACTCCCTGTGCCAGAAGCGGAATATGAAACAGTGGTGCTGAAACCAACGGAACAGCAGAAAGAAATCGTAGAAAGCCTTGGAGAACGTGCAGAAGTTGTTAGAAACGGTGGAGTAGATGCCTCCGTTGATAATATGCTGAAAATTACCAATGACGGAAGGAAGTTAGCATTGGATCAGCGTTTGGTGAATGAATTATTGCCAGATAATCCAGAAAGTAAAATATCAGTCTGTGCAGAGAAAAGTTATGAAATCTGGAAAGATACAGCGGCGCAGAAATCCGCACAGTTGATTTTCTGTGATTTGAGTACACCGAAAGGCGATGGCAGTTTTAATGTTTACGATGACCTGAAGCAGAAGCTGATGACGAAAGGTATACCAGATAAAGAAATTGCTTTTATTCATGATGCAAATACAGAAGCAAAGAAGACGGATCTGTTTGGAAAAGTGAAATCCGGGCAGGTTCGTTTTTTGATTGGTTCTACAGCAAAAATGGGCGCTGGTACTAATGTGCAGGACCGTCTGATTGCTTTGCATCATTTGGATATTGGCTGGAAACCGTCAGATTTGGAACAGAGGGAAGGTCGTATCATCCGGCAAGGCAACCACAATAAAAAAGTGAAGATTTTCCGGTATGTAACAGAATCCACATTCGACAGCTATATGTGGCAGCTGATTGAGAATAAACAGAAGTTTATTTCCCAGATTATGACAAGTAAAGCTCCTGTACGAAGCTGTGAAGATGTAGATGAAGCGGCGCTTTCCTATGCAGAAGTTAAAGCACTTGCAACCGGAAATCCGGCAGTAAAAGAGAAGATGGCATTGGATGTGG
>ERZ1106969.1913-NODE-1913-length-12484-cov-28.981495_pt1 | contig 12484 bp, 9 predicted proteins | sample MGYA00403685_ERZ1106969 | MGnify/ENA primary metagenome ERZ1106969 (study PRJEB35170, sample SAMEA104062416) | human gut metagenome | biome: human gut; feature: human-associated habitat; material: faeces | place: Denmark | collected 2012-05-18 ... | reverse complement strand
TTTCTTAAAAAATAGCCTACCCCTAGTCCAATCAGTACCATTACCACTGCAATTAAACTATACTCTAAAATTAGTCTCACCTCCTCTTAAATTCTCAAAATTGAGCTTTCATGCTCCTTTTTATGCCCTTCATGCATTAAAATTATCATTTAGCCATATCATCATATAAATAAATAAGGCTATTATTAATTTTAGACTTGAAAGCCCTTTCTGTCAAGATTTTACAAGCCTAGTAAGGCCTCTTAAAAAGCACTATTTATTCATAAAAATCATTGCATACAACTTGGATAGTGCTCGTTGAAAATCCTCTATATTTGAGAAAATTAAATACTTTTACACGAGGAGTGTCTTCTTCATTGAGAATGGAGCCAAATTTTTTCTCTACTACGCGATAAGCGGCTTTCACTTCATCATAATTAGAGATTTCCTGAGGCACTGTAAGACCTCGCAGCTTCATCTTTTGCTTAATCATATACGCACCGTATTTTTGTTCTTTCATCAAGTACGCCAATACTTGCTCAGATAAGCGCTCATCATTGATATAATCATAGTCTCTAAGGCGTTCAAGGACCCGCTCAATGATTGGGTCCTCGATTTGTTTACGTCTCATTTTTTGTGTCAGTTCATAGGAACTAAGAAATCGTTGAGCCAGGAAGCGATACGCTTGATCCATAGCAGCTTGCATCGTTTCGTCACTCATGATTATACTTCTTCAGTTACTTCTTCACCGATTACATCAATTTCTTCTGTACCAACAGCTAATGTATCGCGAATAATACGATCGATTTCATCAGCGATTTGTGGATTATCTAACAAATATTGTTTAGCTGCTTCTTTACCTTGGCCCATGCGTTCACCATTATAGGAATACCATGCACCAGATTTATTGATGATTTCCATATTTGTGCCGATATCGATAAGTGTACCAGCTTTGGAGATACCTTCACCGTACATCAAATCAAACTCAGCTGTTTTGAATGGAGGTGCTACTTTATTCTTAACAACTTTAACTTTAGTGCGAGCACCAACATTTTCGTTATTAGCTTTAATTAATTCACCCTTACGAACATCAAGACGTACGGAGGAATAGAATTTCAACGCACGACCACCTGTTGTAGTTTCAGGATTACCAAACATTACGCCTACTTTTTCACGCAATTGGTTGATAAAGATAACAACAGTTTTAGATTTGCTGATGATACCAGTCAATTTACGCAATGCTTTACTCATCAAACGAGCTTGGAGACCTACGTGAGCATCGCCCATTTCACCATCGATTTCTGCTTTAGGAACCAAGGCTGCAACGGAGTCAACTACGACGATATCTACAGCACCACTGCGAACAAGGGCTTCTGTAATTTCAAGAGCTTGCTCACCATTGTCTGGTTGAGAAATCAATAAGTTATTGATATCTACGCCCAAGTTACGAGCATATACAGGGTCCATCGCATGCTCTGCATCAATGAAAGCTGCAATGCCGCCTTGTTTTTGCGCTTCTGCTACAGCGTGGAGAGCTACTGTTGTTTTACCAGAAGATTCTGGACCGTAGATTTCAATTACACGGCCACGAGGGAATCCACCTACGCCAACAGCGATATCGATAGCAAGAGAACCAGAGGAGATAACCTCTACGTTCATGCGATCTGCTGCTTCACCAAGACGCATAATAGCGCCTTTACCAAAGTCTTTTTCAATTTGTTTTAACGCGTTATCCAACGCTGCTTGTCTGCCATCTACAGCCATTCTTTTATTTCCCCTTTTCTGTTATATAAGTATAAACATAGTAAAGTGCTAGTTCTGCTGCACTTTGTCTAATATCTTCACGATTACCAATTAAATTAGCCTTATGAGCCACCGTCCCATGAGGTCCAGTAACCCCAAACCATACAAGACCAACTGGCTTTTCAGGACTACCGCCACCAGGACCAGCTATACCAGTCGTAGAAACGGCATATGTCGTTTGACCAACAGTTCGTGCCCCCTCGGCCATAGCCTTAGCAACTTGCTCACTAACGGCCCCATAGGTATCTAACATATCTTGCGGTACACCTAATACACGATGTTTTACATCATTGCTATAGGAGATAACACCGCCCATATAGTATTCACTGCTACCACTGACATTAGTCAACAACTTACCAACTAATCCAGAAGTACAAGATTCAGCAGTACTAATCGTACTATGTTCCTTTAGTAAAGCACGACCCAGAGTTTCCTCCATAGAAATAGATAAATCGCGACCTACCCGAGAGCCTAACCGTTCTCGAATGATAGCATCCCAAGGATTGAGAAGCTCATGTGCGGCCTCTAAGGTATCAGCCTTAGCCGTAATGCGCACCTCAATATAGCCTTTTTTGATTAATAACGCTATAGTCGGATTTGATTGATTCTTAATGAGATCCATCAAGGTATTTTCCAAATCGATTTCGCGAATATCATATATACCATATCGATAAGAGGTAACCACACCTTGTGAACCAAAGCGCTCATGCAAATATGGAACTACACTATCTTGGAACATGCCCTTCATTTCACCAGGAGGTCCTGGCAAAAGAATATATGTAGTATCTCCATCTTCAACGACAACACCTGGTGCTACACCTACCGGATTATGTAGTACCTTTGCACCTTCTGGCAATTGTGCTTCTCGACGACTTGCATCGGGCACAGTACGTTTTACACGTTGGAAAAATTTTTCAACCTCATCCATCGCCTCTTGATTAAATATAATCTTCCGGCCCACAGAATCGGCCAATACATTCCGTGTAATATCGCCCTGTGTCGGGCCAAGCCCACCAGTACTAATAACAATGTCTGCCCGAGAGCTAGCTAACTGAAAAACTTCAGCCATACGCTTTGGATTATCTCCTACTACCGATTGATGAGCAATAGTATATCCTAATTTATTTAATTCTTGTGCTAACCAAGATACATTAGTGTTAACTGTATCACCTAGCAATAACTCTGAACCTGTAGAAATGAGTTCTACAATCATCAGATCACCTCCACAATCGAATGTATCGAGCTGTGTTTTATTCTACAAGCGTAGCTACTACGTCGTAAGCAAAGCCCTGCTCTACTTGTACCTTAAGAATATCTCCAGGTTGAATCTCTTCTCCGCAGTCTTCAATGTACATATTACCGTCTACATCAGGTGCTTGAGATTTTAAGCGTCCTTTAGCGAGTAATGTACCATTCTCACCTTCCTCGATTTCTTCTACCATTGCATAGTCAATAGTACCTTCTAAATCGCGGTTATTTTCTTCAGAAATAGCGGCTTGGATGGACATGAGAATATGATAACGCTCTTCTTTTACCTCTTCTGGCACTTGGTCTTCACGCGCACCAGCTGGTGTACCTTCCTCTTGAGAATAAGTAAATACGCCCATATTATCAAATTTGATTTCTTTTACAAAGTCGCAAAGTTCCTCAAATTGCTCATCTGTTTCACCAGGGAATCCAACAATAATAGATGTACGCAATGTAATATGTGTAGGAGCATTTCTAATTTTCTTAAGCAACCGTTCAATATCATTGCGATCATCTCGACGATTCATTTGTTTTAAAATATCGTTATTAACATGTTGTAATGGGATATCTACATATTTACAAAGTTTTGGCTCATTAACGATAAGATCTAACAATTCATCAGAGAAGAATGTTGGATATAGGTATAACATGCGAATCCATTCGATACCATCTACTGTAGTTAACTCCTTAAGCAATGTAGTCAACAACGGCTTACCATCGTTAAGGTCAATACCATAACTAGTTGTATCTTGAGCAATCAGAACAACTTCCTTAACACCTGCTGCAGCTAATCGTTCCACTTCGGCCTTAATAGACTCGATAGTACGACTGCGGAATGCACCGCGCACCTTTGGAATAATGCAGAAGGTACAACCGTTGTTACAGCCTTCCGCAATTTTTACATACGCACTGTAACGAGGTGTTGTTTGAATACGAGGCATGCGCTCATCATAGATATTTGTAATATTTTCCATGATACAACTACGGTTGCCATGCTCAATAGCATCAACAGCTACCATGATTTGGTCCCATGCACCTGTACCGATCAAAGCATCAATTTCAGGAATTTCTTTGAATAGCTCATCTTGATATTGTTGGCTTAAGCAACCTGCTACAATAAGGCCTTTACATGTACCATCTTCTTTATATTGAGCTACCTCAAGAATGGTATTGATAGACTCCGCTTTGGCTTTCTCAATAAAAGTACAGGTATTTACGACGATAAGATCTGCTTCGCTTAGGTCCTCTGTAATCGTATAGCCATTATCTTTCAATAAGCCTAACATTACCTCTGTATCTACTAAGTTTTTAGCACAACCTAGGCTAACATATCCTAATTTCTTACCCATTCTATATCCTTTCTTAACAAGATTATTTTCAATTTACTACCTTAATAGGATCTATATAACTGAGTTATTCCTTACGGAAACGCACTTGGCTAACCCAGTGATTTAGTAATAATTTTTTACCATCAATGGTGTAACCGCCATTTACAGGCCATAAAATTAGCTCATGTCCCAATGAGTCTTTTGGCTCATCCATTTCTGGATTTGTAAATATATAGGTGAAGTTATTTTCAACCATATATTTTGCGGTCTTTGTAGATAACAACCAATTAATAAATTCGACGCTATCTGCTTTATGTTTTGAATTTTTTAATACGGCCGCCCCAGTTACATAATAAGAGGTCCCATCCGTTGGATAAATGACCTTAATTGGATATCCATGACGCGTATATTGGGCCGCATCAGATAAATTACCAATGCCGATATTAGACTCTCCAAGCGCTGTTAAACGAACTGGGGTAGACAAGAACTTAGCATGTTGTATTACATGAGGTTTTAAGCTATATAGATAGTTTAATGCTTCAGGCTCCCCTCTATATTCCACCATGTTATATAACAAGTTTGCCGCATTCTGAGAGGCTACAAAATCGGTCATTACAATGGTCCAATCACCTTGTTTGCCCAATGTATCCCAAGTAGTAATATATTTACCTATCCCATTGTAGAAGGTATCATTTTGAACAAATACGATAGGATCATACCAAAGGCCTACCCAATATCCATTTGTATCCTTTAGATTGTCACGAACCTCGTCAATTTTCTCATTAACAATAGGTGCATATTTCCCAGTATTGGCGCCTACAACGAGGTTATCCTCAGAGGTAAGTACAATATCACCAGATGTATCAGCTACATTTGAGGCCGAACGTTGCGCCATTTGCTCTTCTGTAAGAGGCATAACTGTAACTTTTACATTTTTCTCCTCTTCATAACGATCGGCAAGCAATGTAGTTATATTGTTCGGCAAGTCTGTATAAACTGTAATCTCACCACGAACAGGTTCTTTTGCATGTTCTAACTGTTCTTGATGGTAAAAGTTTACGCCATAGGTTAACATTCCTATAACAAATAGGGCTAAAATGCCCGGAGCAATCCATCGTTTCATATATGCCTCCTATAAGACATAAAGTATCCCCAAATGAGATTAGATAAAACTAATCTCTATAATTAACGACCACCACGGCTTTTGTTAGAGGGACGACCTTTAGTCATACCACTGCGAGATGATCTCCCCTTACTAAGAGCAGCCTGTTGGTTAGAGCACGTGTTTCCCTTACTACGCTGCTCACCTGATTGACGTCCGCTGCGACGATTATTAGCTTGTACTCTATTGCGGTTTCCACCGCCCGTACCAGTACGATTACTATTGCGACCAATTGGGCGTGGTGGAATCAAACATTCTGGTCCAAATCCAATTAAATCACGCCGATTAGCTTCAATGAGTGCTTCTTTTACAAGATCATAATTTTCAATATTTTTATATTGCATTAAAGCACGTTGCTTAGCCTTATCTCTACCTTTTTTGGCTACGTATACAGGCTTTCCATCTAGAGGATTAATCTCCGTATAGTACATACAAGTCGATAGGCTACCCGGTGTTGGAATAAAATCCTGTACTTGTTCCGGATACATATGTTGATCACGCAAGAACTCCGCTAATTCAATAGCATCCTCCAAGGCACAACCAGGATGAGAACTCATAAAGTATGGCACTAAATATTGCTTCTTACCAAGCTTTTTATTAGCCTCTTCAAACCAAGATTTGAAGGTGAGGAATTCTTCCTTCCCCGCTTTCCCCATCATATTGGTAACCCGTTTAGATACGTGTTCTGGTGCTACCTTCAATTGGCCACTAACGTGAAACTCACACAGTTCTCGTACGAAGTCTTTATTGTTATCTGCCAGCACATAGTCATAGCGCAAACCAGAGCGAACAAATACCTTTTTTACCCCTTTTAGCTTACGTAATTTACGGAGTAATGCAATATAATCATCATGATTTGTATTAAGATTTTCACAAGGCTCTGGAGCCGCACAGGTACGACCTTTACAAGCGCCATATATAGCTTGTTTATCACATGCTAAATGACGGAAGTTTGCCGTAGGCCCCCCAACATCGTGAATATAGCCCTTAAAATTATCCATCTCAATCATAGTTTGGGCTTCGTCAATTAAAGACTCATGACTACGATTTTGGATGATACGACCTTGATGATTGGTAATGGCACAGAATGAACAGCTACCAAAGCATCCGCGTTGACTAACAAGGCTAAATTGTACTTCACTTAACGCTGGTACGCCACCTTTATCATCGTATTTAGGATGCCACTTACGTGTATATGGCAAGTTATATACACCATCCATTTCCTCCTGTGTCAAAGGCAAAGCAGGCGTATTTTGAATAAGATATCTGTCCCCATGCTTTTGGACCACCATACGACCATAAAATGGGTCTTGTTCATCATATTGAATACGGAATGCATCAGCAAAGGCCATCTTATCGGCTTTAATTTCCTCAAAAGACGGGCATTCAACATAGTCTATAGTAGGAATTTCCTTTGCCATGTAACAAATACCGCGAATAGATGGCAAGGACTCTTTAAAGCGACCTTGATCTAGAGCATCTGCTAATTCCACAATTTGAAGTTCACCCATACCATAAACAAGTACATCGGCCTTAGAATCAACTAAGATAGAGCGACGTACAGTATCTGACCAATAATCATAATGACCAAATCGGCGTAAGGATGCCTCTATACCACCGATAATAAGAGGCACATCACTATATGCCTCTTTCATACGGTTCGCATATACCAAGGTAGCCCGATCTGGACGATGTCCAGCTTCACCACCGGGGGAATAATCGTCTTGACGGCGAATCTTCTTTGCGGCCGTAAATTTATTGAGCATTGAGTCTAGATTCCCTGCTGTAACAAGGGACGCTAGACGCGGTTTACCTAGTTTTTTGAAAGCCTCTACATCATTCCAATCTGGTTGATCTATAATGCCTACACGATAGCCTTTGGACTCTAGGTACCTGCCGATAACGGCAGGAGCAAAGGACGGATGGTCTACATAGGCGTCCCCACTGATGAGGACAAAGTCTAATTCGGCCCAGCCACGTTCCTTCATATCCGAAGGTTCTGTTACTAAAAATCTATCCATCGATTGAGTAAATGCCTTTCTTTCCTTTTATCAGAAAAGGAATAACCATAGTAAAAATAATGCCATACAGAACAAAATTATGCCTAAAATAATGCGTTCCTGTACAATAGAACGTTGGCGTTTACGTTGACGCGTTTCCAAAGACATGCGCTTTTTAGATGTTTGATATTCAACGAATTCACTTTGCACCAAATTTGGTGTCGCTTGCGCTTTCTGCCGTGTAACAGAACGCAAAGAAAAGGTATCTATATCACCTACCTGACTTTGATAAGCTTTCACCAAGCGATCACCATCAAGATCTAAATAATTACCGTAATTACGAATGAAGCCTTTTACGTAGACCTGACCAGGAATGATGTCATATTTACCATCTTCGATAGCTTCCAAATAGGTTGTCTTAATGTGCAGCACTTGCTCCACATCTTTAAAGGTTAGATTACGTCTTACCCGTTCACGTCGTAATTCTTCGCCTAATTCAGCCATTTTCGTTCCTTTCTAAATCTACGTAATATTCATATAGTAATTAGCTAATTATTGCTCATCATTGGAATCGGAGAAATATCTAGCCTTAGCTTGTTCAGGGCTCATTAAAATTTCTCGAGCCTTACTGCCCATGCTAGGGCCAACGATTTTAAGGTCTTCCATTGTATCTACAAGACGTGCCGCACGGGTATAACCTATACGGAAACGACGTTGCAACATCGATACGGAAGCTTGACCAGATTCCATAACGAGATTGACAGCTCGCTCTAATAATTCATCGCGGTAAACATCATTAGCATCAGAAGATTCTTTTTCAGCTTCCTTTTCCACTTCTTGAGTTACCGTATTATCATATTCTGGTTCTCGTTGAGCTTTCACAAACTCTACAAGTTTTTCTACCTCATCATCAGAAATGAAGGCCCCTTGTACACGAATAGGTTTATTAGCACCAATCGGAGCAAATAACATATCCCCTTTACCCAATAGTTTCTCTGCTCCTGCCATATCAAGAATGGTACGAGAGTCAATTTGAGAGCCTACAGCAAAGGAAATACGGCTTGGCACATTGGCCTTGATAGAACCGGTAATAACGTTAACAGATGGCCGCTGCGTAGCAAGAACCATGTGAATACCTGCGGCACGAGCCATTTGTGCTAAACGACTAATAGATTCTTCAATATCATCAGGAGCCGTCATCATAAGGTCAGCTAACTCGTCGATAATCAACACGATTAGCGGCATAGCAGCCTTAGGATGCGCTTCATTATAGCTCTTGATATCACGTTTACCAGATGCAGCAAACGCCTTATAACGAGCCTCCATTTCACGAACGGCCCAACGTAATACAGCTGCTGCTTTTTTCATATCCGTTACAACTGGAGCCATCAAGTGCGGGATCCCATTGTAAATAGACAATTCAACCATCTTAGGGTCGATTAATAATAACTTAACCTCTTCCGGTTTGCGGCTAAAGAGAATACTAGAAATTAATGTATTTACACATACGGATTTACCAGAGCCAGTTGTACCAGCTACGAGCAAGTGAGGCATCTTCGCAAGGTCTGTAATAACAGGCTTTCCTGCAATATCCTTACCAAGGCCGACAGGAATACCTCCACGAGCATCTTTAAAGTCACTGCAATCAAGTACATCGCGTAAATGAACGGCTTCTGTCGTTTTATTAGGGACCTCAATACCGATGGCAGATTTCCCTGGAATCGGAGCCTCCATACGAATATGTTGTGCTGCCAAATTGAGGGCAATATCATCTGTTAAATTAACGATACGACTCACTTTCACGCCTGGTGCAGGTTCAATTTCATAACGTGTAACAGTTGGCCCTTGTGTAGCATTAACAACCTTTGCAGTAATACCAAAGTCACTCAATACATGTTCAAGCATCATCGCATTTTGTGCTACTTCTTCACCATTGTTTTGACTCCCCTTCCCTTTCGCCAAAATATCTAGGCTTGGGAAATGGTAAGGTCTATCATAGGACCGATGAATCTGTCCATCTTTAGATACAGCTACTTGCGCCGTATCTTCTGTAGTACTAATAATGGACGGTACTTGTAACCCCATACCTGCCATACCAGCTCCAGCACTTACAGAGCTTGCAGCTGCACCCGTTCCTGGCACAGCGGAGGCAATAGCACCGTGATTCGTTTCTAATGGGCCTATTGTTGTATTTTGATAAGAGAATTTTGGTTCTTCATCATCAGAGTTTTCTACAGTTCCAACCTCATCTGAATACTCTTCATCTGGTGTATATGAATAGTCCTCATCTGGAACATATACATAATCATCACTCGTAGATCTATGCGTATCAGAGAATTGTTCAAAATCATCAGCTTCATAAGACTTAGCATCACCAGATGCTTCAGATATATTAGCCAATTGCTCAGCCGCACGATTACGTGCTTCTATCTCAGCCAATTCCTTCCAAGATGTAGGAGTTTTTTGTGACTCCATAGTAGTAACTGTATCTTCAATAGGATCAACATCTATAGCTGTGGTAGAGTCAAAGAGGTCTCTTCCAGTAGCAATGCCTTGTTTTTCTAGTGCATCTAATGCTTGATCTGCTGCATCAGCAAAGCGTGTATCTTTTTCCCTGTTATAAGCTTTACGCTGTTCTGCCGCTTCTTTACGTTGTTCATTCCAATCTTCAAAGACTTCTTTTGCAACAGCAACCTTCTCAGCAGCTACCTCTTTTGCAACATCAAGGCCAACCTGTGTTTTGTCCGCAGCCTTTTGTAATCCACTGCGCAAAGACAAACGTGTCACCAGTAATCCAAAAGCTATGAGTAAGAATACATCAAGAATAATAGCCCCTAGATTGCCTAATAGTGTACGAAGGAATGTAGCAATTGCACCACCTACGAAACCACCTTGATTAGCTAGTTGTGTAGTAATGAGTTCCTGCCCCTCAGGAACGCGCCACAAGGGAACAAGAGCTAACAAAAATAGGAAAAACAAGGTCATTACAACCCCTCGTTTTGTAATGGAAATAAATGTATCCTTATATAATAATCTCCAACCTAACCAGAAAACGCATAAACAAGGAATAATACCCCCTAGGCCAAAGCCATAACGGAATATACCTGTTAAAATCTGTCCTACGAGGCCGAGTTCAAAGCCGAAAAATCCGAGAAAGGAAATCACAGCAAAGGCAATGACAATAAGGCCTTTCACTTCGCTGCGCAAAGAAAAGCTTTGAGACTTTGATTGCTGTTTTGTACTTGTTCGCTTACGGCGTGTGTTGCGTCTTTTGGTGGAAGTATTTTCTTCTGCCATAAATCTATACAAACCCCTTACTTATATAACATTACAGTAAATTAACTTATCATTATATTATAGCATATATCGTAATATTAAGTTAATTTTTACAACGTTTCTCCCAGTCGTGAAGTAACTGTTCCTCAGTCCCTCTCTTTATGCCCTTATAGTAGGTTGCATCAACTAGAGGCGTTGGTAAATACTGCTGTTTTACATATCCATTAGGATAATTATGAGCATACTTATAAGCTTTCCCATGGCCTAATTTACTAGCCCCGCTATAGTGACTATCTTTCAAATGATCCGGTACTTGTCCACAATCCTTATGTCGCACATCAGATATCGCGGCATCAATAGCTACATAAGCAGAATTACTTTTAGGTGCGAGAGCAACATAGCACGCAGCCTCAGATAATATAATGCGCGCCTCAGGAAAACCTACCATATGAGCCGCTTGAGCCGCTGCGTTGGCAAGTATAAGAGCTTGTGGGTCCGCAAGTCCTACATCCTCTGCTGCACAAATAACAATACGACGAGCAATGAAATTAGGATCCTCTCCAGCTTCAATCATGCGTGCTAAATAATGTACCGTTGCCTGCACGTCAGAACCACGCATACTTTTTATAAAGGCTGAGATTGTATCGTAATGACTGTCTCCTTTTTTATCATATGTATATATACGACGACCTACGACCTTTTCAAGAACCTCAATAGTAATCGTCCCCTCATCGGGAACCATAGCTACAGCTTGTTCAAGAATATTAAGGGCCATGCGGCCATCACCATTGACGAAAATTCCCACATCTTCCAGAACTTCATCCGTTACCTGTAGATGGCGTTTGCCTAATCCCACTTCTTCATCGGTAATGGCGCGACGTAAAATTTGACCAATAGCCTTTGGTGTAAGTGCTTCTAATGTAATAAGACGCAAACGAGATAATAACGGTCTATTAACCTCAAAGAATGGATTCTCTGTTGTAGCACCAATAAGGATAATAGTGCCATCCTCTACACAAGGTAACAACACATCTTGTTGGCTTTTATTAAAACGATGAATTTCATCGAGGAATAGAATTGTGCGTTGCTGTAAAGAACGAACTCGTTTGCGCGCGTCTTCAATGATGGTGCGCAACTCACCAATACCGGCGTTAGTAGCATTCAGGTTTACAAAATGGCTATTACTCACCTTAGCTATAATGCCAGCTAATGTAGTCTTACCCGTTCCACAAGGCCCATAAAAAAGCATAGATGGTATTGTATCCTTCTCTACCATAGCTCTCAAGAAAGTCCCCTTACCTACGGCCTTCTCTTGACCATATAAATGATCTAGTTTAGTAGGACGCATTCGTACAGGAAGCGGCTCGTATGTATTTGTAGGTGTCATATCAAACAAACTATCCATTCTATCACCTCAATTCGCACTCAGTTTAACTGTCGTATTTTCATATCTATAACTATTCAATCAAAAAACAATTACTTCCCCGTCATAAAAGCCTAATAACATCAGTAACTCGGTAACACTGATAATATTGGCAAGATATTTATAACATTTATGACATTTAGGACTCTTAAGATTTTAAATAGTTTAAATTCTTACCAAAGATATATTTATAGTATATGATATTTCAGTCTATTTTTACACGCAAAAAAGCCCCACCATGCCGTAATGTACCGCGTTTTGATCC
>ERZ1106969.1910-NODE-1910-length-12504-cov-2.733714_pt1 | contig 12504 bp, 15 predicted proteins | sample MGYA00403685_ERZ1106969 | MGnify/ENA primary metagenome ERZ1106969 (study PRJEB35170, sample SAMEA104062416) | human gut metagenome | biome: human gut; feature: human-associated habitat; material: faeces | place: Denmark | collected 2012-05-18 ... | reverse complement strand
AAGTATTTTTTTGAATTTTTATAAGAGAATCAAAGAGGATTGAAATAAAGGATAAACTAAAATTTTGTTTTAAAAATGTTGAGTCCTAAGATAAAAACTTTCAATAGGAAGTTTATTATCGTATTCTATTAGAGACGGAACATATTGTGGATTGGGTTTATGAGGTGTGAATCAGTTAATAGAAGATTTAACGTGGAAAGATAACCATAAAAGTTTTAGAGCTGCTCAACTTCTTTCTAATTTAGCTATAAGTGATCATGAGAAAAGAATGTTAGTTGATTTTGCTAAACTATATGACGTGGCTAAAAATCCTAAATTTGTGATGGAAAGACATAGTTTGCAAAGAATTTGGCAAGTTGTATTAGCCGGTGAAGAGCAAAAAGATATGATTATGAATCATTTGATTGAGGGTTTTAAAAGTTGAACAGATGAAAAAAATTATACTTTAATTCGATTTGATATCGTGAATGGCTTCAAAAATCTATCTGTTCATTTGAATGACGAAGAAATAAAACTAAAGGCATTAAAATTAATTAAATTAGAGGAAGAGATTAAGTATAGAAAGAAATATACAAGGATATGAAATGAAAAGAGACGTTAATTTCGATAAAAATGAAGCATAAGAGAGTGTATCTATTCTGATACAGTCTCTTTTTTATTTGGAACTTTGTCAAATAGTGTTGCTGATTAAATGGTGACCTGCTTACAATGAATAATTAAATGGAAATCCTAGTGGCTAATCTGCTAGGATTTTTCTTTTTGGTTTGGTTAAGTTTTGAATCATGAGAATACGGAATTTAAAATGATAGAAACTACGATAGCCAAAGGCAATACGCTTAATCACTTTAATTTTGTTATTGATTCCTTCAATCGGACCATTGGTGTATGGCGTTGTGAGCGTATTTTTAATGTAAGATTGATACATTTTAAAGGTTTGAAAAGCGGTTTGAAGTTCAGGAGAGATAAGAGGGTGTTCTATTTCAAGTAAGTGATTGAATCGATCTAAGTTTTTTGTTTGAAGAGCGAAAAGTAAGTCTTGATAAAGATCATAAGTCGATTTTAGCTCAGGAGATAGATCGAGTAGAAAGTTTAAGATATCAATTTCTCGCATCGGTTGTTTGAAACAGTAAACCGATCGATAAGTGGTGGTATTGAGCAGTGTTCACAATGAGTGGGGTGATAAGATAAAATTCCTTTAAAAATAAAGCTAGTCACACCATTTAATTTCACTTCCTCAAGATAATCTTCCGGGAATGTAATGTTTTTATCTTTAATATTTAAGAGTTTTCTAGTAAAATATGAGTGAGACATCAAATTCAATCCTTTCAATATTGTTTTAGCCGATAACATTGTAACAGGATAGAGACGTGATGTCTCTTTTTTTTATGCCATGAAAAAAGGCGTTGCTTAGTCAGCAACACCAAATATTATAGAACCCCATATTAGCAATAGCATTTGGTGTGGCTCCCATTCCAAACCCACAGGTTGCAGAGGCAAAGACAGCTCCTTCGTAATTTTTTCCCATGATACGGTAGGTAATAAAGTAGGCAAATAGTCCAACTAATACAACTTGAGCGATAAGCATCACAAGTAGTGGTAAAGCTAAATCGAGTAGTTGCCATAGTTTAAGTCCCATTAATGCCATCGTTAAGAAAAAGGATAGTGAAAGACCACCAATTGTCTCGATTTCTTTTTCATCAATTGATCGTCCTCTGAAATCAAAGAAGTTTCTGATAGTAGCTGCGACTAACATTGCACCAATGTAAGATGGGAAGGTGAATCCTGATTTTTGAATCAGGTCTGAGACAATTGAACCGCTTCCCATTGCGATAAATAAGAAACAAGATGCATTCATTAATTTTTTAAATGATAAAAGATTATGATTCTCTTCATTATAGTCTCCCATTTCTGTTGGAGGTGTTGATGATGATTCATCACGAACTGTTTTTAATTGATGTCTAATAATTAGGTTACGGGCAACTAATCCACCAATAATGCTTCCCATAATTAACCCAAAAGTTGCGGAGGCGACAGCGACCGTTGTTGCTCTAGCAACCCCCATCCCTTCAAGCATCGGTCCAAATGATCCAGCTGTCCCATGTCCACCAATCATAGGAATGGATCCCGTACAAAGACCGAGTAAAGGATTTAAATTGAAGAGTGAAGTTAGTATGACACCGATTGTATTTTGTAAAGTGACTAGTAATGCAGCAAGACCAAGGAAGATTATAACCTGTTTACCTCCTTGTTTTAAAATTTTAAAGCTAGCGGTGAATCCAATACTAGTAAAGAAAGCAGTCATAAATAAATTTTGTAAACTCATATCTAGATTAATCGTTGCTAAATTCGTTTCATGTAGTAATAAAATGAATAAGGCAAAAATAAATCCTCCAACAACTGCAGGTGGAACGCAATATTTTGATAAAATTGAGAATCTATTTCTCGTATATCGACCAAGATAGAAGACGATAGAAACTAATGCCATCGTTTCATAGATGTTTAAATTAAGCTCCATATAGCATAGTATCCTTTCTATTAGATATAAATTTTATCTACTATTAGTATAGTCATCTTTTATTATATCAAATGTTTATCTCAGATAATATGAAGGATGAGCTTATGAATTCTTCAGGGTATTTTTCATTTTTCAAAACTATATTAAAATGATTTTAATCAATCGGATGTATAATCGTAGAATATTTTCTTTAGAACGGATAAAGGTGATGTAATTAGAATTAAAATTACTCAAAAATCAAAACAGTGAATCGATGATACTGTATTGCCAAGTTAAGCTTAAAATTGATAACTTGTACGATGCGTACAGGGTATTTTTTATGTTTACGAAAAATAAGGTGTCTGATAAGCTAGTAAGTATAGATAGGAGTGGAGTTGGATGTTACGTGAAAAAGGATATGATGAGGCGTTATTTAATCATTTAAAGATTGATTGTTCCAAGTGTTTTGGTCTTTGTTGTGTGGCGTTGTTTTTTTCGAAGTGCGATGGGTTTCCAACGGATAAGGGAGCAGGAAAACCCTGTTTAAATTTAAAGGATGATTTTAGTTGTTACATTCATCAAAACCTTCGTAATCAAGGGCTTAAAGGTTGTACCACGTATGACTGTTTTGGAGCAGGTCAGAAGGTGGCGCAATTTAATTATGAAGGTTTGAGTTGGAAGGAAAATTCAAATGTTGCACAACAGATGTATGATGATTTTCTAATAGTTAGAAAGCTCCATGAGATGATGTGGTATTTAACAGATGCTTCAACGTTCATTTTACCTAAAGAATTAAAAGAAAAGTTGCATCTGCTGATAAAAGAAACAGAAAAATTAACGGAGGAGCCTACGATCGTAGAGGTGGATGCTTATCGTTTGAAAGTTAATACATGTTTAAAAGAAGTACAAGCGTATGTCAGTCAAAAAGTAGCAGGAAATCAAGTCATTTCAGGATTTGATTTTATCGGAAAAAATTTAACGAGAAAATCTTTGAGAGGGGCTAATCTTGCGGGTTCATTATTAATTGCAGCTAATTTACGACATACGGATTTATCGGGCGCTAATTTAATTGGAGCTGATTTACGTGATGCTGATATTCGTGATGCGAATTTAGCGGACTGTTTATTTTTAACGCAAATTCAGGTGAATTCAGCAAAAGGAAACGCAGCAACAAAATTACCTAGATGGATTGTTCGGCCGAGTTATTGGGAAAAATAGTAACATTTTATTAAATGCTACTATTTTTTTAGGACTATTATTTTATTTAAGTACTTTTTTATTGAAAATGTATAGTGTCACTGGTGAAGCTATTCCAATTGGAGATGGACGAAATCATTTTGATGCCATATGTGGGTAAATGACTGTTGTTGATGGACACCGTCATGATTTCTTATTCAAAACTGAAATGGATGCCTCTTTAGTTTAATTTTATCAGCCCTTTGTAGGTAGGAAGCATAGTATTTTAATTTTTGAAACTGAAAGCTACGTTGAATGAAAAGAACCTATTATTTTAAAAATAATAGGTTCTTTTTAAGTTATTTTGAAGTAATACCTGTCAAGTAGACAGTTAATAAAAAGAGAATTTATGCGGCATGAAGTCTATATTCAACTGGGCTCATGCCGTATTTATTTTGAATTCGTTTTGTATTATAATAGTTAATGTATTTTGATATGAATTGTTTAACTTCCTCTAAAGTTTGTGGTGAACTAAAGAATGGCATCTCTGCTTTGAGATGACGGAAGAAATTTTCAATACAGGCGTTATCCCAGCAGTTACCTCTGCGGGACATTGACTGTGTGAGTCCTATATCAGCTACTTTTTTTATGTAATTTTTATTGGTAAATTGATAGCCTTGATCCGTATGAAGTAAGGCATTTTGTTCTAAAGGTAATTGTTCCAACTGGTGAAGTACTCGATACACCTGTATCATATTTTGAGATTCACAAACGTCATAAGCGACAATTTCTTGATTATATAAATCTTTTACCGCACATAAATAAGCCCATTTTGGATAGGGGGCTTTAACTTTGATATAGGTAATATCCATACACAATTTTTGAAGGGGTTTTGTCGCATGAAACTCACGATTTAAAACATTAGAGATATTCCCATGAGGCTGCGGACGACGTTTGAATTTTGGTTTAGGTAGAACACAAACTAAGTGGTATTTGTGCATGATGCGGCGAATACATTTGTGATTAACAATCCATCCATATTGGTTAAGTAACGCTTGTTTAATTCGTTTAACACCATAGGTTCTATTTGATTCATTAAACACGTCTAAAATCAAGCGGTAAAGCTCTTCATCACGATTAACTTGAGGCGTAGAATGGCTTTTCTTCCACTTATAGTATCCTGCTCGTGAAACAGAAGTTAGTTTAAATAATACTGACAAAGAAAAGTCTTTTGAGTACTCATGAATAAATTCGAATTCGGCTTGCTTTGTTAGTACCCCCTTTTTCTCTCGATGGACTTTTTTAATAATAAATTTTGAGCACGTAAATACTCCACCTCTTCTTCGAGGCTCATAAATTTTGTTTTAGGACGTCCTGTTGCTTGCTTACCTCGTTGATCAATAAAAGCAAGTTCACCTTTGTCTTGATAGGCTTTCGTCCAAACATAAATACGTTTTGGATCTTGAATCTTAAGCTGTTCACAAATAGATGAGCAAGACTGACCGTTTAAATAACGTTTAACTGCTTGAAGTTTCAATTTTGGTGAATAAGTAAAGTTACGATTGATACGTTTTGATTGCATAACAAAAATACCTCCATAGTAGACTCTAAAGTGATTCTATCATAGTTGATAGTGTCGCTTTTATTTTTTTGTCTACCATGAAGGTACTATATCATTTCATCAGTTAATAGTTATTTTTTTTTATTATAGATAATATCTTAGCTCATGAACTAAGTTGTCTTCAATTTTAATTAATTGGTGAACGATTTCTTTTACATCATCTTGTGAATTAGGGTATTGATTTAAATATCTAGAGATAGATTTAATTCCCATATTACAACCTTCTGTTATAATATCAGCTATCTTTTCATCAACATCACCCGTAAGTAGTTTTAGATTTGTACTCATCCAAGACATAGCTTTAGCGATAGTACTTGGTTCCTTATCTTTATCATGAAATTCATTTAGTTTTTGATGTGTTAAATTTCCTAATTTTTTGTGTTCTTCAAGAGAATTTTTTAAAAGTGTTATTAATTTTTCATTTTTAGCTTTATTGATGACTTCATCTAAGCTCTCAACTGCCATTTTGATTCCTGCATTACATTCGTTCAAAAGTTTAATAGTATCTTGTGTTGGCATGATGTCACCTTCCTTTAAATATAAAATTATTGTTTGGAATTTCATTAACTTTTATTCTATAGGTTGGATAAGGGGGATCATAAAAAAGTGGGACAAATAATTTGTCTCACCTTTTTGGGTTCTTCATTTAAATTTTTATTAACATCTATTTAAAACACAGCGTTAAATTAAAAAGATTGGTTAGGAATAAGTACCCTTTTATATCCATTCGAATACTATGTTACTAGAAAGGAGTAGGATAAAGCATGAATTTAGAAGAGAATAGCTATCAGCAAGATTCTAAGCAATGGCAGGATAAGTGCAATCGTTTATTATATTATCATGTTGTCTTAACCTTGAAAGATGGAAATACTGTTGATGGAATTATTGGACGTGTTGACGATGATCAAGTCATTGTGTTAGTAGGTGAAAATGTCATAGAAGATGAGAGCCGCTTTGGGAGACCTCTAGGTGGTGGAGGAGGAAGATTCCGACGCTTTGGACCAAGAGGATTTCCTTTTGCTAGCATAGCAGCCTTATCATTACTAGCTTATCCATTCTTTTTCCCGCCATATCCTTACTATTATCCATACCCTTATCCGTATCCATATTATCCTTATTAATAAGTGTAATGAAGTAGATGTCTATTTAGGAGTTAGAGCTAGTATTTTATGACTATAATATTGGCTCTTTTTTAATGTAGTTTATTCTAAATAAGAGAAAGGGTGAAATAAGGTGTGTATAGCCATTACATTAAAAACAAGCGAAAATCATCAGCTTGTTGGACGGAATTTTGATATTCACCCAATGAATGATTTATCAGTTGCTTTAGTTCCACGAGAATTTGAATATGTAAATCGTGTGACGAATGAAGAAATGAAAACGAAATATGCAGTTTTAGGAATGGGATTATTTTATGAAAATCATATTCTTTTTTGTGATGGAGTAAATGAAAAAGGATTATCTTGTCTGATGTTACAATTATCTAAGTTTTCTACTTGGAGTCATAAAATCAGGAAGGATAAGGTCAATATAGCCCCATATGATGTAGCTTTTTGGGTTTTATCTAATTTTTCAACGATTTCTGAATTAATGGAAGGTCTTAAACAGTTAAATATTGTGGCTCTTCCTGATGATCAAACGGCATTATCGACAGAAATTCATTGGCTTGTTAGTGATACGAGTGGTCAATCGATCGTCATTGAGCGAACAAGAGATAAGTTAACAGTTTATAATAATAAGGTAGGCGTTTTAGCAAATTCTCCAACCTTTGATTGGCATTTAAATAACTTAGATTGTTATATTAATGTCAAATCAGAGCAGCCAGAGGAAACTAAATGGGGACAACAAATGTTATCGCCTTATTCTAATGGCTTTGGTACGATTGGACTTCCTGGCGATTTTTCTTCTCCGTCACGATTTGTAAAGGCTGCTTTTTTACGAAATCATGTGAACGTTGGGGAAGGTGATGAATCAGCAATTAGTGAATGCTTTCATATACTAGATAACTTTGTTGTACCACGTGGGGTGGTTGAGACTCCAAAAAGAAAAGAGTGTCATTTGACTAAGTATAGTGCATGTCTTTGTTTAGAGACTCAATTATATTATTATAAGACCAGCAGTAATCAGCAAATTCAAGTCATTGATTTAAACAAAGAAAATTTAGATGCTAAAGGATTAAAACTATTTCCTTATCCAACAAGATTAACAGTCCATGATCAGAATTAGAAAAATCATATCAAAAGATATGATTTTTTTTGCTATAAATTAAACTTTTATATACCAAAGGGGGAACAGCTATATTGATGAATGATTTTCTGTCTTTTGTAAAAGTGCCATACTGAGTTAAATAAGAAGGAAGATGTTAGAGGGACACTTGTCCATAATTTTTCATGATAAGAGAATAAATAGATAGAATATTGAGTCTTTAAGAATTGCTTATGAGGGGGATGTTGTTATGTTAGGTTGTGGAAAACGGGCAAATTTTAATTGTTATAAAGGTCTTGGAAGGATGAAAATTTTTATTTATACTAGATGATAAAGAAATGATGATGAGTGATTATTATGTTATTGATGAAGTTATCCACAACTTAGATTGTTTCATCGAGTGGTTTGGAAAAGTTTCAACTGAGGATTATTTTGTCTTATATCTATATATAAACAGATAAGTATTCTACATCTTGAGTAGCAAATAAAAATACTGATATGTTTTACCTATCAAGGCAGCCTATAGTCCAGTTAAAAATTTTCTCTGAAGAAAATTTATCTGGACTTATATACTTCGATTTACAGTTTTCATCCTGCAACTTTTTTATCTGAAGATCTTGAACTAAAATCCTTAGGTCTCGTTGAAGTCGTTATCCAAAACCCTAAGTCCATTCATCGTTATAAAGGGCTTTTTGAAGAAGATAAAAACGATCGAATTGATGCCTTTCGTATTGCCGACTTCTTACGTATTGAACGATTTAATAAGACAGTTTTAAAAGAGGAACGCTATGTCGCTCTTCAACGTCTGACTCGTTCGAGATATCAAATGGTTCATCAACTCACCGAATGTAAACAGCACTTTCTTGAGAACCTTTACTACAAGTGTAATAGCCTCTCTAAAGAGCTCGATACCTCTGTTTTTGGTGCGACCATGCTCGATCTTCTTTCTGATGCACTAACCCTCGATGAAATGGCCGAAATGGAGTTAGAAGATTTAGCTAACCTTCTACAAGAAAAAGGTCGAGGTCGTTTTAGTGATCCACAGAAATTAGCTAAAACCATTAAAAAAGCTATTCGTGATTCTTATCGATTGGGTAAAGTCGTTCAAGAATCAGTAGACATGGTTTTAGCGACTTATGCACGATTAATCCAAACGTTGAAAAAACAGATTAAAGATTTAGAAAAAAGCATTGTGGCGCTCTTTGAAATTGTAACAGAAGCCCAATGTTTAAAAAGTATTCCAGGTATCGGTATTGTTTATGCCGCCGGTATTGTCGCTGAAATCGGTCAAATTGAACGTTTTGAAAATGAAGCCCAATTAGCCAAATATTGCGGTCTCTACTGGAAAAAAAATCAGTCTGGAAACTTTGAATCGGAACGTACACCACTGACACGAACAGGCAACCAATATCTTCGGTATTATATGGTTGAAGCTGCCAACTCTATCAGACGACACGAAGATACTTACCGCTTGTATTACCAGAAAAAATACGATGAAGTTCCGAAATTTAAACACAAACGAGCCCTCGTCCTAACCGCTAGAAAATTAGTGCGTTTGGTGGATACGCTGTTACGTAACCACCAACTCTACACGCCGGAAAGGAGCGTATCACTCAAAAGCTAACTGATTGCTTTTGAATCCTTTCTGTCTGGCGCTAGGCTAAATTTTTAAAAAATTAGCCGAGGGTCTAGTTCAGTGCGCCCAACTTTTAAAAATCTTTATCTATTTTTTTCAATCATATACTTGACTTAATACCACAAGTCTCCTATATTTAAAAAGGCATTAACACCTTATGAGAAAAAAATCTATGAAAGAACTTATTTGACAAAGAAAGTTAAAATTGGATAACTATGGATGAGAGAGATGTTTTCGTTGAGAATATCATTTCTCATAGTCTAAAAACGTTAGTTTATCAAAACTTTAAGTTCTTACTACAAAATCTCTATTACAATTACGCAATATTTCATTGCTCTGATAAAAATAGACACCAATCTATAGATATTTTCCTAGGAAATTTTTTGATAGAATTTGTTTGTAAAGGTATGTCTTAAATTGGATAAAAATAAAATTGTTGTCACAACTAGTTGAGCCCATAGTATTGTTAAACTTTTATTACTTAAATAATCTAACCCTAACACCCATATTTAGGAATTTGATTACTTAGAAATTATTCAAATTTCAACTCTCATCAAATAAACCTTTGTGATATTAATACAATCAATCAAAAAGCACCTATAGAAATAACAACGATTAAATAAAAAAATCGGTGCCTAAAGCAAGCCGATTTTCAACATAAAACTGATCCTAATATTAACATTAAGCATAATAAAATATACGCGACTACTAATCCTTGAAATATTCGTTTAATCAACCCATCACTCATCAAATCGCCCTCCTTCTCTAATTATAAGAGAAAGAGAAAATACTCATTCGATTTCCGACAAAAACTATCTATTTTTGTACATGATATTGCTTGGGAACCAAGAACATTCGACAAGAGACATTTTTCAATAATAAGGCACCAACCATTGCAAGAATCAAGAATAATACTAAGAAACCACTACTTCGTGTCTCTGAATAACCTAAAACTAAAATTAATAATACCTCATGAACTAAATATAACTCTGTAGCTGCATATCCAATCATAGCAAATACTCGTGATCGACACTGCAACTTCATCAATATACATAAAACTAATATTAAAAATATATAAGGTACCAGCGGAGAAATGAACATAAATCCTCTCAGGTATAGTAAATAAATCCCACTAAACGAAACCAATGAACCTATAAAAAGGCCCAGTAAATATTCACGTATCAAACGGAATAAATATTTTTTATATTTAGCAACAAATACACCGACTAAGAAGCAAAACGCAATACTAAAATTCCATCTGGCGGCCAAACTAATCCCAATATAAATTACACTGAACGATAATAATAAGTTCATTTTAAACTTTGTTCGATAACTTAGATAAAATGCGATATAAAAATAAAGAAGTGCACCGATTAACCAGGCACTTGTTCTATCTGAAAAATGAAAACTCACTGTCTGATATAACATGCCCTTCAAACTATCATGACCACCCATTGAAATATTCACAAGTGCACCTAAGAAATTACAAACTAAAAACACACAGACAATTCGAATCACTTGATGAAAAATAAACCCTCTTAAATAACGTCGGTTATTCATATATTGAGTCATTGCCTCAAACCCGCAAATAAATAAAAACAGTGTCACTCCTAGTATCCCACTTCTTGAAATACTAGTAGTAAAAAAATTTTGATTCACTAATCGATCACATAAACTTTGAAAAATAATTAATAACATGGAGAATCCTTTTACTACTTCGATATTCGTACGATTTAAAAAAGCATATCCCTCACGTCCCCAAATGTATGAACGTACCGATAAAAGTAGCGGGGCTATCCCAAAAATTAATAAATAGAGCACCCAACTCTGTGATAATCGAATCATACTCTCTCTCCCTTCTTACAAAATTATATCTTATTTAGTAAACAGTGTAAAAATAAAAAAAAGACAGCTTTTGCTGTCTTCTTACTTACCAGATGAACCAAGCGCACCTGTTCCACGCTCAGATTCAATTTTTAATAAGTCTTCATAACTCATTTCCTCAATCTGAAGCTTAGGAACTTCTACCATCATACACTGGCAAATTCCTTTTTCATAAGGATAAATAATACATCCTTCAAACTGATCTTTAACAGACTCCTTTGCAATAACTAAAGGTTTTGTATTATGGTTCGTTAAAGCAATAAACCACTCACCACGATATCCTGAATCGATTACCGAATTGTTACCCTAACAACTTTTTATTTGTTAGTTCTTACACTTTTCCATCGTGTAAGTCCAGCATACATTTTCACCCTCGACTTTACCGTTAGGGTGGTGGAGGCTCTTGGGTAGATTATTGCAATCCCTAACTTACGCTCACTACCTATGCGTTACGGACTATATTAGGTATTATAGCCCTCGGTATTATCCAATAAATTGGTGGACTTCACCGATACACCCCACTTTATTACCTAACTATTTCTAATTAGGATGGCGTTCATTATATAGCTTTAAAAATTCAACACATTTAAGATATTTCCTATTTAACCTTAAATTTTCTGAATCATTATATAGCATTTGTATAAATTTAATCTTCTCACTATTTTTACGAATAATCAAATTATAAAAATCATATTTATACTTTTCTTTTCTATTATCTAACCTTACATAACTTTCAATCCCATGAGTTCTAAGAAAGTTTTGAAAAGCATGCATTGTACATTCATTTCCACAGATAGATATTATCCAATTACTTGGATTCACTTTTCCACAAAGATAAATTGAACCATCTCCATCAAAATAACCACGTAAATAATGCCACATGAGTTGATCATCTATAAAATAAGGTACATATATCCATGTTTTTCGCTGAACTATATTATATTTCTCTAGATCATTTACAATTTTATCACTATTAATCTGTAAAGATATATATCTATTCTTAATAATAGGTTGATACTCTGCTTCTGTATAGTAAAGAAAAGAGTCAATTATTTCCCTATCTTTTATATTAAATTGAAAGGATAACATCTTTAACTTATTTGGATTTGGTTGATAATAGACACATCCATCTGAAGCAATTATCCCTAGAAAATATGCTTTATCTTTTGTGTCTATATTGAAAAAATAATCCTCATTTATATAGTATCTCCTACACGTCTTTCCACTTAAATTATTGATTCTCCATGTTTTAGTAATAAGTGATTTAGAAACTCCTAACTCTTTACTTATAGTAATTGCCTTTTTTAAATGATAACTTTCTAAAACATAGTTTACTTCTTCTTTCGTTAAAGAGTTTCTATATTCATTCCTAAACCCAATAGATTTAGCATATTTGAGAATCGTTTTCTTACTAACTCTATAATGCGCTGCCATCAATGTTGATGATTTTAACTGATTATACAATTTAATAAATTCCTCTTTATCTTG
>ERZ1106969.1906-NODE-1906-length-12541-cov-2.321000_pt1 | contig 12541 bp, 7 predicted proteins | sample MGYA00403685_ERZ1106969 | MGnify/ENA primary metagenome ERZ1106969 (study PRJEB35170, sample SAMEA104062416) | human gut metagenome | biome: human gut; feature: human-associated habitat; material: faeces | place: Denmark | collected 2012-05-18 ... | reverse complement strand
ATGACAGCATTAGAGAATTTGCTTCATCTCGGCTCACCAGAGCAAATTGCGGTAATTGCTTCGCAATTAGGTGTACCACCCGATCCTGCCTTGATAAAAACAGCGCTAAATTCTGCGCCGATATCGATGGTAAATCAATTAGAAGCGTTATCTGTGGATATGGGTTATAGCGCTGGTATTTTGGCATTGTTCTATAAAGTTGCGATCAGCTACGGCATTGCACCATTGGTCATTTTTATGGGCGTAGGTGCAATGACAGATTTTGGCCCGCTATTAGCCAATCCGAAAACATTGCTACTTGGTGCAGCTGCTCAATTCGGTATTTTCGCTACTGTACTCGGTGCGCTAGCCTTAAATTATTTCGGTATTATCGAATTTACGCTACCTCAAGCCGCATCTATCGGTATTATTGGTGGTGCGGATGGTCCGACTGCAATTTATCTTACCAGTAAACTTGCGCCTGAATTGCTTGGCGCGATTGCCGTGGCAGCCTATTCCTACATGGCATTAGTGCCGTTGATTCAACCGCCGATTATGAAAGCATTAACCACCGAAGAAGAACGCAAAATTCGCATGACACAGATGCGACATGTGAGTAATCGTGAAAAAGTGTTATTCCCGGTGATTTTGCTGTTGCTCGTTGGTTTACTCCTACCGGACGCTGCCCCATTACTCGGGATGTTCTGTTTCGGTAATCTCATGCGCGTAAGTGGCGTCGTTGAACGTTTAAGCGATACAACACAAAATGCGTTGATTAACATTGTAACCATTGTGCTTGGCTTATCTGTGGGATCTAAACTTATCGCTGATAAATTCCTACAACCGCAAACATTAGGCATTTTAATTCTTGGTGTCATTGCTTTCGGAATCGGTACGGGTAGCGGTGTATTAATGGCCAAATTGATGAACAAATTCAGCAAAAATAAAATCAACCCACTCATTGGTTCTGCGGGAGTATCTGCCGTTCCTATGGCCGCTCGCGTTTCCAACAAAATCGGATTGGAAGCGGATAACCAAAACTTCCTCCTTATGCATGCAATGGGACCGAATGTTGCCGGTGTAATTGGCTCGGCTATTGCCGCTGGGGTCATGTTAAAATATGTCGGTACGTTGATGTAAGGTTACGGAAGCTGAAAAACACCTAAATGAAGTTCATTAAATAACAAAAAGAGCGGTCAAATTGACCGCTCTTTTATTTATTACGATTTCCTTTAGTTAACCAAACTCATCGCCAGGTTCTTCGCACCTTTGAAATCCACTTTACCACTTCCTAACATCGGAATTTCATCCACTAAGAAGACTTGGCTTGGGAGCATAATCGGCGGTACATTTAATCCTTTAATGCGTTCATTGATCTCATATAAAGAAAGCGCAGACTTGATTAAAAGCACAATGCTCTCGCCTTTTTTATCATCACTCAAGGCAACGGCAACAAATTGAGTTTCTTCATCAAATACTTGTGAAAGTTTCTCTTCCACGCAGCCGAGACTGATCATTTCGCCGCCTACTTTAGCAAAGCGAGAATAACGATCCACAATGGTAATAAAGCCGTTATGATCGATATGGCCTTTATCGCCGGTTTTGTAATAACGTACACCGTCAATTTCAACAATCACTTCTGCTGTTTTTTCTGGTGCATTCAAATAACCTTTCATGACTTGTCCACCACCAATCAAGATCAAACCGTCTTCGCCGACTGGTAATTCCTGCAAGCTTTCTGGATCCACAATTTTGATAATGGTACCTGGTAATGGCATACCTACCGTACCAGCTTGATTGAAGGTAAATTCCTGTAAGGTTTCCGGATCAAGTAAATTAGGCATATTGACACTAGCTACCGGTGCTGTTTCAGTCGCACCATAACCTTCGTAAATTTCCAAGCCAAATTTTAGTTTGAAGGCTTCTTTTACATCCGCTTTCAATTTTTCGGCACCAGCAATCACCATACGCACGCTTTGCAACATCAATGGATGGAATTTTTTATTGCGCACATACAATCTAAAGAACGTTGAAGTACCAAATAAAATGCTCACATTATGACGCGCACACATTTTTCCTACGGTTGCACCATCGGTCGGATCCGCCACACTCACCATTTTAATCCCTTCACATAATGGCAATAGGGTTGTTACCGTTAAGCCGAAGGAATGGAAAATTGGTAAGGAATTTAAAATCACATCATCTTTGTGGAAATTTAATAATTCACCAATCTGTTTAATATTTGTCAGTAAGTTTTTATGGCTTAATTCAATGCCTTTTGGATCACCTTCACTACCACTACTGAATAAAATGGTTGCATTATCTTCCAGGCTTACGTCTGCAAAGTAACGTAATTTAATCCACCATTGTGGCGCCAAAAACGCGGTTAAAAATGACCGCACTTTATTAGCTTTAGTGATCGATTTCCCTAAATTTTCCATAAAGAGGGCTTTATCAGCCACCACTTGGCTAAAGTCAAAACCTTTTGCGTTCAACTTATCCAAGAATTTTTCAGAGGTAATGACTTGTGAAATGTTGGCTTTTTTCAATGCTTTTTCCATCACTTCTGGGCTTAGCGTGTAGTTTAAATTTACCGGTACTTTGCCCATCACCATTAGGGTCATATTAATAATTGCCCCGATTGATGAACTTGGTAATAACACGCCAACATTTTTTTCATTCCCTAAAGCGGCTTTCAAGGTTTTCACAAACATCAATACTGCAGCAATAAATTTCAGGTTATTCAGTTTAGTGCCTTGTGCATCCACCGCGGCTTCTTTGAATAAATTCGATTTTGCTGAACTCAACCAATGATGCATCAGCGGTTTACGTTTACTCATGACTTTTTCCCATACGGAGAAAGAAAGTTCGAGTACTTTTTGCTTCATCGCTGTCGCATCAATAAAGCCATGAATGGGTTTACCAAATGCCACTAAAATTTCACGTTTGCCTTGGCGTTTAGTTAAATTCTTATAGAAAGAATCCGCACGAGAGAAGCTGCTGCCCCATAATCCACGTAAATAGAAAGGAACAGTCGTCACATTCTCTAAATCTTTTAATACATGCTCAAAGCCTTTTTGGAACTCATTGATTTGACCGTTATAGCTGATATGACCTTCTGGGAATAAAGCTACCACTTCACCACGCGCTAAATATTCACGAATGGTTTCAATAGATTCACGACTTGAGCCAGCACCAATTGGGATCACTTTAAAAATACGGAAGAACCAAGTGAGATACCATTTGTTGTAAATTGGACGATACATCACAAATTTAATCGCACGCGGGCTAGCCGCTTGTAACACTAACCAGTCAATCCAGCTAATATGGTTGCCTAATAACAACACACCACCACTTTGTGGAAGATTTTTTAAGCCATCCACATGAAAACGGTAATTCGCTTTTAACGCAAAGAGCAAGAATAAACGCGTAAATAAATGAGGCACTTTCGACATGGTATATAAACTTGCAGCAAAACATGTAGCAGAAGTCACTAAGAATAAACCTTGAGTCGAAACATTAAGTTGTATAAAAACAATGCTTAATAGCAAAAACACTACCATAAACACGTTTTGTACAAAGTTGTTACCTGCCATGATTTTGCCGCTGATTTTCTCAGGTGCGAAATACTGAATCGTCGCATTCAATGGCACGATCAATAAACCGCCAGAGAAACCAAAGACAAAAGAACAAAGAGCTAATACCACTCCACTTTGAGCTAGGGTTAAGAAGAATAACGACACACAAATACCCAATGCACCAAGTGGAACAATACCTAACTCAATATGCAAACGAGAAGCACGACCAGCAAGATATGAACCAAGCACAAGCCCTATTCCACTCACCGCTAGAATTGCTTGAATGACAACAGCATTATCTTCATTGAACATTGCTTTATAATGTGCAGGAAATGCCGCCACAATAATTTGTGACACGCCCCAAAACAGGCTTAATCCAATAACACTCAACCAAATATTCTGATCTGCTTTTAATGTGCGAACGTTATCTTTTAAATACCCTAAAGAAAGGTATTTTCTCATATCAAACTGACCTTCTGTATTCTCAGCTTCTTGCTTAAAGAATGGGATTTTAAAAGCAAAATAGGCTTCTAATGCACTCAGCAATACTAACGCAACACCAATCACCCAAACACTTTGTAATACTTCATTCGGGTCATCTGATGCCACATAATGCGCTTCAAAGAAGAAAGAAAATGCAAAAGAACTAAACAAAATGGCCACAATGGTGAGCGCTTGAATCACACCATTTGCCATACCGATATTTTCAGTGCCCACAATCGATTTAATAATGCTATATTTGGCTGGAGAATAGACCGCACTTTGCGCGGCCAAAATCAATGTCAGTACAAAGGAAATAGCAAACATTCCCGTCATATAACTCAACAAAATCCCCGCACTGAACACCACTGCCGCTAAACTGCTATAACGAATCACATTGGTGCGAGAAAATTTATCGTTAATAAATGCCGAAGGGGAAAATAAGAAAATAAACGGCAATAAAATCATGGCATTAATTAATGCCGTTAAAACTACCAAACTCTCACCTGAAAAGCTTTTCAGTAATACATTTTGAATGGTAATTTTATGTGCCAAATCCACACTGGCATTAATAAAGGCAATGGCTAAATAAGGCACAAAGCCAGCATATTTTAAGAGTTTCATTTCGCACTCTCCGCTTGATAAAGATTAAAGGTTTTCATATTCAAGAGATAAGGTTTTAACACCAACAATAAATCAAATAAATGTTTTAATTTTTCATCTTTTTGTTCGCTATTGGCTAATGCCGCTAAAGTCACACTCACCTCTTTTTCCGCTAACATTTTTGCTGCAGCTAAATAAGCTTTCACCACATCCATTTCGGCTTCATCACAACGAGCCAAGATCGCCAAAATATCACGTTCTTTTGCTGTAAAAATGCCTTCACGAGGATTCAATAAGCCTTCCGCTACCATGTCTTCGATTTGTTTAGCGGAAAGATGAAATTCTGCACATAATTGCTCAATGGTGAACACTTCATTTTCTGCCCCCATGATGATATCCAATAATCCAATAAGACTTTCATAAGGATTATTCCAATCAAAATGAGGATGAGCAAAAAGTGCTTTAATTTGTGAAATCGTCGCATTGAAATTGCTTTGTAGGTACTTAATAAAACTGAGCAACTCTACACAATATTCATCATAGAGATGAAAATTCGGTTTATCTTTTACGGGTTCTGGCAACAAACCTTCTTTCACATAGTACAGCACCGTGGATTTTGGTGTCTGACTAAGCTTAACCAAATCATTCATTTTTAACATAAGGATTTCCCTCTAGGTTGATTTGTTGTGTATTGTATCGTATAAAAATAAAAAGTAAATAGTGTTACTCTACGCTTTTTATTAAATTTAATAAAAAAGTTGTTCAACACATCATGAACAACTTTCTTAATTAGCTTTAGCTTTCAACTTTTCGCCATAGATCCTTACTGTAAATGACGCCCACTGGATTTTTCTTCGCCCCCATAATAGTTGGAGAAAGATAAACTGGCGTGGTGTATTGGAAAAGCGGTAAAGCAAGGTTTTCCTGTTGGATCTTCTCACTTAATTTTAAGTAAATTTCTGACCGCTCTTTTTCATTTAAGCTTTTCAATGCTTGCTCAAAAAGTTGGTCATATTCCGCATTGGCATAATCATTTTTATTATCGGGACTTTTAGAATAGAACAAACTCAAGAATGCCATTGGATGATTAAAGTCCGCACACCAGCCTGAACGAATGACTTGGAAATCACCCTTTTGACGTTTATCCTGTAATGTTTGCCAATTGACTGGTTGAGCATCTACACGCAACATATCTGATTGCGTTAATTGCCCTACTAAACGTTGCGCGATATTCACATGCAAGGGCGTATCATCATAAAGCACATTTAAATGTAGTGGATGTTTTTCATCAATTTTATTTTGAGCCAATAACTGCTCGGCAACAACGGGTTCCCATCTTGAATCCTGCCCATTTAACATGGCTTTCGGTAAAAAATACGAACTCGGAATTGCCGCTGGAATCTCATTATTCACGATATTGGTGACAGAGACCAACGAAGCAATCGCCTTACGCACATCAGCCTTAGCAACTTTAGGATCTTTGTGATTAAACTCATAAAAATAACTGCAAAGCTGTGGAAAATGTTGAAGGTCCGCGTTCACTTCTGGTACATCAACCACCACATCAAAGTCAGATAATTTAGTGGCGAGAAAAGGCAAATATTCTACACGCTCAAAAGCCACATTATTTTTCTGCCAATAATAGGGATTTTTAGTTAAGTGTATGCTTCTCACACTTTCACTTTCGATCATATAAGCCCCATTAGTCACAGGGGAATCAGGATCGCTATATTGTGGCACGAGGCTAATATGCGCCAACATTTCCGGCAAATACGGTGTTGGTTTATCAAGCTCAATGCGTAAAGTGCGGTCATTTTCCGCATAAATTCCTAAGCTCTTAAAAGGTTTTATTTTCTCTAAAACACCTTTCGCATTTTTTAGATTAAGATAAGCCAAATAAGCTCTTAATGGGCTATTGGATTGAGACAACGCTTGCCAAGAAAGCATCACATCTTGGGAGACTAAAGGTTCACCGTTTGACCAACGAAGCCCTTCACGCAAGGTAAAGATCCAAGTTTTGTTATCTTTTGTTTGCCAACTTTCTGCGATACCAGGCACGATTCGTCCTTCCTGATCATAAGCCGTTAAGCCTTCATATAAATCGCGCAATAAGTTTTCTTGTTCAGGATAACGCACAAACCAAGGCTCAAAAGAAGGAGTATGAGTAAACGCCCGAGTCAGTAAAGTCCTACTCGGTTTTGAAGTATTTTCTTGTTCAATAGACTGGCTTTGTGTTGGTTGCTCTTCTGATACCGTGTTTGTAGATTTCGGGCTATTTAATTTGTCACAACCGCTTAATCCCAAAACGACACCTAAAATGACCGCACTTTTAAGCCAAGTAAGGAAAGCATTATCCATTTTCAACGTCTTCTGTTTTAATCCAAAAGAAAAAGAACCAGTATTTTACCGCAATTAAAATGGCAATGATCGTTCGACCCACAACGCTTGGGGTAAAGTAAAAGCCAATTAAAAGCATTGTGGTTGAAAACGTTAGAATAGAAATTTTTGCTTTTTTCGTCAATGCACGACGTTCATTAAAGGATTTTAGGTGCTTTTGATAAAGCTTCGTCCCTAAAAACCATTGTTCTAAACGAGAAGAACCTTTCGCAAAAGAATAAAGTGTAAGCAGTAAAAAAGGTGTTGTCGGAAGAATAGGTAAAAAAATACCAATAACACCTAATATTAAAGAAATGAATCCAAGAACAACATACATAGCCTTGGTTAAAGAAGTTTTTGGGAAAAACTTAAGTGAAACAACACCTATAACAATCGTAAGAGCAATGATGCCAGAAAAAATGATAATAGAAAAAAAGGAAGCGCCGTTCATCATAAACCCTAAATAAAAGTGATATGCAATTATTACTGATTTTTTAGATTTTTCAACCTTGATATTATAGAATTTGTCGCAATTTACTAAAGAAACAGTTAGCAAAAGGAATATTTATGTCTAATCCATTACTTCATATTGAAGGCTTACCTCCGTTTTCTCAAATCAAACCAGAACATATTCAACCGGCAATCCAAAAGCTCATCGAAGAAAATCGTCAAGCCATTGAACAAGTTTTAAAACAACCGCACTTTACTTGGGAAAATTTTATTGAACCGCTTTCTGAAGCTGGCGAACACCTAAGCCGTGCTTGGTCACCCATCTCCCTTACCGAGGGAGGCTACTCTCTGCGCCCCGACAAGGAGCATGCTTGGTCACCAATATCCCATTTAAATTCCGTGAAAAACAGCCCTGAATTACGTGATGCGTACCAAGCCTGCTTACCACTACTCTCTGAATACAGCACTTGGGTGGGTCAACACAAGGGCTTATACAATGCTTATTTAGCCTTAAAAAATAGTCCTGAATTTGCCACTTATTCAGTGGCGCAAAAGAAAGCCATTGAAAACGCACTACGTGATTTTGAACTTTCAGGTATCGGTTTATCTAAAGAAAAACAAAAACGTTATGGTGAGATTGTTGCTCGCTTATCAGAATTAAGCGCACAATTTAGTAATAATGTTCTCGACGCTACCATGGGTTGGGAAAAAGTCATTGAAGATGAAAGTGAATTAGCGGGTCTTCCTGAATCTGCATTACTTGCAGCAAAACAATCTGCTGAAAGTAAAGGCTTAAAAGGCTATCGTTTTACGTTAGAAATTCCAAGTTATTTGCCAATCATGACCTATTGCGAAAATGCAGCACTACGCGAAGAAATGTATCGTGCTTATGCAACTCGCGCTTCTGATCAAGGTCCAAACGCAGGTAAATGGGATAACACAGCGATCATTGAAGAAATCATGACTTTACGCGTGGAACTAGCGAAACTGCTAGGTTTCAATACCTATACTGAACGCTCACTTGCGACCAAAATGGCAGAAAATCCACAACAAGTGTTAGATTTCTTAAATAACCTTGCAGATCGTTCAAAAGCGCAAGGTGAGAAAGAATTAGCAGAACTTAAAGCTTATTGTGAAAAAGAATTTGGTGTAACGGAACTTGCCCCTTGGGATATCAGTTTCTACTCTGAAAAACAAAAACAACATTTATATGCGATCAATGATGAAGAACTTCGTCCTTATTTCCCTGAAGATCGCGTTATTTCGGGCTTATTTGAATTAATTAAACGTATTTTTAATATTCGTGCAGTTGAACGTTTTGGCGTCGATACTTGGCATAAAGATGTGCGTTTCTTTGATTTAATTGATGAAACGGGAGAAGTACGTGGCAGTTTCTATCTCGATCTTTATGCGCGCGAAAATAAACGTGGCGGCGCATGGATGGATGATTGTATCGGCAGAAAACGTAATGCTGACGGTTCAATTCAAAAACCTGTTGCCTATTTAACCTGTAACTTCAATGCACCTATTGGTGATAAACCTGCACTATTCACCCATGATGAAGTCACGACTCTCTTCCACGAGTTTGGTCACGGCATTCACCATATGCTCACTAAAGTTGATGTGCCCGATGTTGCCGGTATCAATGGTGTACCTTGGGATGCGGTAGAGCTTCCAAGTCAATTTATGGAAAACTGGTGCTGGGAAAAAGAAGCCCTTGATTTTATTTCGGGTCACTTTGAAACGCACGAACCGTTACCAGAAGAGAAATTAAATCAACTTTTAAAAGCGAAAAACTACCAAGCGGCAATGTTTGTGTTACGTCAACTTGAATTTGGCTTGTTTGATTTTACCCTTCATCATACTTTTGAACCAGGCAAAGCTAATCAAGTACTTGATACCTTAAAAGCAGTGAAAGATAAAGTGGCCGTAATTAAAGGCGTTGAATGGGCAAGAACACCACATAGCTTTAGCCATATCTTTGCTGGCGGTTATGCGGCAGGTTATTACAGCTATCTATGGGCTGAGGTACTATCTGCAGATGCCTTCTCTCGCTTTGAAGAAGAAGGAATTTTCAATCCAGTTACCGGTAAATCTTTCTTGGATGAAATTCTCACTCGCGGCGGCTCTGAAGAACCAATGGTCTTATTCAAACGCTTCCGTGGACGTGAACCTCAATTAGACGCATTGCTTCGTCATAAAGGCATTGCGAACTAATAACTAAAAAAGAGCGGTCAAATTTTTGACCGTTTTTTTATCTTCCAATATGCAGAAAATAAAAAAGCCCTCGGTAATCCGAAGGCTTTTATTTTACTATCGTAATAAAAATTAGCGACGTAAACCTAAACGAGCGATAGTGCTTTGGTATAAAGCAAGATCAGTACGTTTTAAGTAGTCTAAAAGTTTACGACGACGAGAAACCATACGTAATAAACCACGACGACCATGGTGGTCTTTTTTGTGCTCAGCGAAGTGAGCTTGTAAGTGGTTGATTTGTGCAGTTAATAATGCGATTTGAACTTCAGAAGAACCAGTATCTTTCGCATCGCGACCAAATTCAGCAACGATTGCTGCTTTTTTTTCAGTACTTAGAGACATTTTTTACTCCTAAAAGGTAGTGTTATTAATACATCATTCGCCGATCTCTAACTCAGCGATGACAAGGAGCCTGAATTTTAACGATTGAGCAGGATAAAGGCAAGCTTTATTCTACTCATTCCTTAATAAATTAATCTTTCAGCGCTTTGATTTTCTCAATTACGTTAGTGGTTGAGCAGCCATTTTCGAAATTCAATACTCGAACATCGCCACCATTCGCCCACACTTCTTTGCTGCCTGCAATCTCTTCAGGTTTGTAATCGCCACCTTTTACTAATAAATCCGGTAAAATCTCACCGATTAAACGTTGCGGCGTATCTTCATCAAAAGAAACCACCCAATCCACTGACGCTAAGCCTGCCAATACAGCCATACGTGCATTCAGATTGTTAATTGGACGACTTTCACCTTTTAAGCGTTTGACTGAATCATCCGTATTCACCGCAACAATTAAACGATCGCCAAGTTTGCGAGCATTTTCTAAGTAAGACACATGTCCTGGATGAAGAATATCGAAACAACCGTTTGTCATCACGATTTTCTCACCACGCGCTTTAGCATGAGCTACTGCAGTTTTCAATTGGCTTTCTGACATAATACCGAAGCCCGTTTCAGAACGACCATGGATCGCATTCTCTAATTCCACAGTAGAGACTGTTGATGTACCCAATTTACCCACTACAATACCTGCCGCCACATTGGCTAAGTAGCAAGATTCTTCAAAAGAACGACCGTCTGCAAGTGCGGTTGCTAAGACACTGATTACGGTATCGCCCGCCCCTGTTACATCAAACACTTCTTTTGCAAGCGTTGGTAAATGGAATGGTTCTTGATTTGGACGAAGTAATGTCATGCCTTTTTCAGAGCGCGTCACTAAAAGTGCGGTCAATTCGATGTCTGAAATTAATTTTAAACCTTTCTCAATGATTTCTTCTTCAGAATCACACTTACCTACCACCGCTTCAAATTCTGACATATTTGGTGTAAGTAAAGTGGCGCCTCGATAACGCTCAAAATCTGTGCCTTTTGGATCGATCAACACCGGTACATTCGCTTTGCGTGCAATTTGGATCATTTTTTGCACATCTTTTAACGTGCCTTTACCGTAATCCGAAAGCACTAGCGCGCCAAAGTTTTTCACTTCCGCTTCTAATTTCGCAAGCAACTCATTACATTCCACGTTTTGGAAATCTTCTTCGAAATCCAAACGAAGTAATTGTTGATGGCGGGATAAAATACGTAATTTCGTAATAGTTGGGTGAGTGTCCAATGCCACAAAATTACAATCAATTTTTTGATGCTGTAATAAATTGGTTAAGGCTGTGCCTGTTTCATCTTGACCAATTAAACCTAAAATTTGCACAGGTACATTAAGAGAAGCAATATTCATTGCCACGTTTGCCGCACCACCTGCACGCTCTTCATTATCTTGTACACGAACCACAGGAACTGGTGCTTCCGGTGAAATACGATTAGTCGCACCAAACCAGTAACGGTCAAGCATGACATCGCCTAACACTAATACTTTCGCTTGATTAAAATTGGCAGAATATTGAGCCATTTTGAAATCTCTCTGTTGGAATAATAAAAATTTGGTGCAATTTTACCACAACTCAAATTTGCGATAAACTACACGCCGAACTAACTAGAAAAGAATTATGAAAAACGAAAAACTCCCTCAATTTCAACCGCACTTTCTAGCCCCTAAATACTGGGGATTTTGGCTTGGTGTGACGATTTGGCGAAGCCTTTTGTTACTTCCCTATCCAATTCTACGTCATATCGGCAATGGCTTAGGCTGGCTTTTCTCAAAATTAAAAGTGGGAAAACGTCGTGCAGCGATTGCTCGCCGAAATCTTGAACTCTGCTTCCCAGAAATGCCTGAGCAAGAACGTGAAGCCATTTTGCAAGAGAACTTACGTGCTGTTGGAATGGCAATTATTGAAACCGGCATGGCATGGTTTTGGTCTGATGCGCGCATTAAAAAATGGTCAAAAATTGAAGGATTAAATTATTTAAAAGAAAATGGAAGCTTCTATTTATTATGTGATAAAGTTCAGGATCCGGGGAATCTTGGTACAATAATTAGAACGGCACATGCTGCAGGTGTAGATGGAATTATACTTACTAAAGGTACTGTTGACATATATAATGAGAAAACTATAAGATCAACAATGGGATCTTTATTTTATATACCAGTTGTTTATGATGATGAGAATTTATCTTTAGTAAAAAAGCTAAAGGAAGAAAGTTTTAAAATACTAGTAACATCATTAGAGACGGATAAGGATTTTTATGAAGAAGATTTGAAAGGAAGAATATTATTAACTGTTGGTAATGAAGGAAACGGAGTTAGTGATGAAATTTACGAAATTGCTGATACAAAGGTAAAAATACCTATGCCTGGTAATGCTGAATCCTTAAATGTTGCAATAGCTACTTCAGTAATAATATATGAAAAAATTAGACAGGAAAGA
>ERZ1106969.1900-NODE-1900-length-12583-cov-10.284802_pt1 | contig 12583 bp, 10 predicted proteins | sample MGYA00403685_ERZ1106969 | MGnify/ENA primary metagenome ERZ1106969 (study PRJEB35170, sample SAMEA104062416) | human gut metagenome | biome: human gut; feature: human-associated habitat; material: faeces | place: Denmark | collected 2012-05-18 ... | reverse complement strand
CTTCCATTTCGCCACCTCCATCACTGTCAAGTCATATTACTTTACATATGGTACATTATAAAAAAAGATGTGTCAAGTAGAAATACTTAACACACTTAATTCATTACTATAATACATATAAATCACAGTTATACAAGCTATCTCATCCCCTTGAACCAAAATCATAAACTAATTGACTACCTTAACATAATCATTCTAGACAAATTTAATTCATAATCAATGATAATTAATTCTAATTTCTACTTTTATATCTATAATAATATGCTATAATATCAATATCTAATATTTTCAATATAAAAGATAGGAGGTATTGTATGAATACCAAACAATATGACATTATCGTCTTAGGTTTCGGCAAAGCTGGTAAAACCTTAGCCGCAAAATTTGGCTCTATGGGCAAATCTGTAGCCATGATTGAAGAAAATCCTCTAATGTACGGTGGTACATGTATTAATATCGCATGTATCCCTACTAAGACGATGATCATTGCCGCATCAAAAGGCTTATCATACGATCAAGTATTAAACCAACGTGAAGTTGTTACATCTCGCTTACGCAATAAAAACTTCGGTATGTTAGATACAAATGAACATGTCGATGTCTATACTGGGCATGGTGCATTTATTAGCAATAAAGAAATCGCCGTTACCGCTGGCGAGGATAAGATTATATTATCTGCTGACACTATCGTTATAAACACTGGTGCTGTAGCGATTAAACCTAATATTTCTGGCATTGATACGGCTACAGGTTTCTATAATAGTACAGAAATTCAACAATTACCTACTCAACCTAGTACATTAGGTGTTATCGGCGCTGGTCCTATCGGTCTTGAATTTGCAAGTCTATATGCAAAACTTGGTGCTAAGGTAACTGTATTCAACATCGAATCTAGCATCTTAAAACGCGAAGAACCTATCGTTCAAGAGCTAGCTACTGAGTACTTAACTGAACAAGGCATTACCATTCTTAATAATGTAACATTAGAATCTGTATCCAATGATGGAGACAAACCAGTTATCACCGCTAATAATCAAAACTACACTTTTGATGCTGTTCTATACGCTACAGGTCGCAAAGCCAATACAGCTAATATCGGTTTAGAACATACGGACATCGCTACTAACGAACGCGGTGCTATTGTAGTTAATGATACTTGTGAAAGCTCCGTCCCTGGTGTATACGCAGTCGGTGATGTAAACGGTGGTCCTCAATTCACATATATATCTCTTGATGACTTCCGTATCGTATTTGGCGCACTTACTGGTAACAGCCAGTATACCTTAAAAGATCGTAAAAATATTCCTTATACTACCTTCTTAACACCTCCACTTTCTCGTGTAGGTCTTACAGAAGAAGATGCAATCAACCAAGGATATACTATTAAAACGAAAGAAATTCTCGTAGCTACCATGCCTAGAGCACATGTAAACGACTATTTAAAAGGTGCCTTTAAAATTGTTGTGGATGCGGATAACGACTTAATCCTGGGCGCTACACTCTATTCCCAAGGCGCAGAAGAATTGATTAACTTAATTAAAATGGCTATGGATAATAACATTCCATATACATATTTCAAAAATCAAATCTTCACACACCCTACCATGGCAGAAAACTTAAACGATCTTTGTAATTTCTAATAAAATAACTAGTAAACAAAAATAACAAAAGAGCGCTGATTACAAAATTATACTAATCAGTGCTCTTTTATTATGTATAAATTGTATTATTAGTATCTAAATCACAAAATGAAGTACTAAAAATTATAAAATAAAACTTCTACAACAATTCAAACAAGATTTCTTGAATGATAAATATTCCTTTCTCCAAACGTTCCATATCGAATAAATGATACCATTTTTATTAAACGATACCTAGACACGATATGGTCCTTGACTCTTTCTATCTCGTTTTCTGCAACGAAAGATCTATCAAGGCCTTCTGAAATAAGCAATGGAAATTATTATTGTATTATTATATAGTTATAGATATTTATTTTTACCTACTAAAAATGTAATAATGAACATTGTATTATATACATAATAATAAAATAATATCGATATATCAATAAATACACTGTTAAACTCGCTATTATTATATCAAGATACTCTAAAATCGTATCTATACAACTTCTCATACATTAAATTTAATACTAGCAATTACACTAAAGTAAAAATCACTTACACTCTACAACTCTATAAATGAATCTACATCAAACACAAAATCTTCAATTAATTTTGTAGATAACCTATATGATTTGTTTGAAACAGGAGTTCCATTATTAACTATATACTCTTTAAATTCTTTAGACGATAAAATCTTTTGCAATATTTCTAAACTTAAAATTGAAGCATCTTTTGTAACTGCATAGTATCCTGCAACAGGAACTGTATTTGTTTGGCATAAAAATGTTTTAAAATTCAAACTTAATACATTAGGCATAATGAGCTTATTTTTATTTATAGATTGAATTGCTTGCGAACGACCATATTCATACCACTGTGTTTCTTTTGATATGGTTCTCTTAAGAAGTGTTTCTTTATGATTCAAAAGATACTTATATATATTCGGATATTGCTCTTTCAATCTTGTTTCTTCTATAAGAGTAAACTTATTATTATATAGTTCATAAGGAAATACTATTTTAAACTTATCAACTGAAGAATTTAAACGATTACTAACAACATCATATAATAAACCTTTTTCTAATTTAATATCATCTACATAACAATATCTACTATCTTTACCACTTATTTTAATAATAAAAACCTTATTATTAAGAGTCGCAATAGAATTAGATATCCTAAAAAAATCTCCTATTCTTCTTCCTTGAGTGTTATTGACAAAAAAAGTCCATTGTTCTTCTTGTAATTCAACTTTATTAAGTAAAAATTGCTTATCATTTTGAAAATAGTAAAAAGAATCTTTCTTTTTGTTTTTACATCCATTTAATATAATTGTGGAAATTTGCACATCTTTAAAGACCATTTCATTTGATAAATCATAAATTTTTAACAGATGTTGTAAAACTAATAGACGCAAATTATTGCTATATTTATTTTTTAAAAAACTATAAGGAATCAAAAAAGAAAATTTTCCTCCATCAACTAACTCTTTTATACCTTTTTCAACAAAAGCATAGTAATAATCAAAACGCCCTTTTATACAAGATTGAAATGTTGTACTTAAATATATTCGTTCATTTATAGACAAGTCATGATAATTAATATAAGGAGGGTTACTCACTATAAAATCAATTTCTTCGAAGATTGCAGTTAAATAATCAACATTTTGTATATTCCAATTAATTTTAGGTAAGTTATATTTTTTTATTGCTTTATCCAGATTAGCTATGCATATTTGAATAAGAGAATGATCTACCTCCACACCAATAATATCTCTTTCCAATCCTCGCTTAATATCATATGATGACAAGCCTTTATTTTGAGCATCTTTTATATATCTACAAACTATTTCTATTAATATCTTTCCTTCACCACAAGAATTTTCTAATATTTTCTTTCCTATTATATTTTTTTTGTAACCGACACTATCCAAAAGTTTTTTTACGTATCTTTTAGGTGTCGGAATTATACAATTACGCGCCATTATACCTCAATAAAAATAACTGTTTATCTGCTGCATCAAAAATAAGATCCGCATATTTTAGAATTAGTTCTAACACAATATCAGAAGTTTCCACAAAGGTTTCAACATCAACCTCTCTAAGATTTCCATGAACGATATCATGTCTAATACTAAGCAATTGATTACTTATAAAATTTTCTTTCAAAATAAATAAATCAGTTTCAAGACCTATATTTTTTAAAATTGTATCTAAAGTAATTGGTTTTGGATTTCCATTTGTTGATATTAATAAGTTATTACCACTCTGTACAATATTAAATTTTTCACTATTTAAGCTTTCAATCCTTTCTATAATTGGGATTCTATTATGATCTGCTACTGTACTCTTTACATTTTCAAAATCCCGTCTTAATACTAATGCCTTAAAATTTGCTTTTAATTCACAAAATGGTACATTTTTACTAGAAATATAATCAATATAATAATTAGAAAGCTCTTTAACCGTGCCTTCAAAATGCGCACACAGCATTGGATATAACGGTCTACAAAGTCTATTATTTCTCTCAACTTGTGATTTCAAGAATAATATCTCCTTTTTTCTCTTTGATGTATTTTCATAAATTTTATCCAATAAACCTTCAAGATTCATTTGTACACCCAGTTATTTCACCATAATATTCTTGGCCAAATGTATGCAAAATTTTAATTCTTGCTACAGCCCTTATACCTTGCCCTTTTGTTTCTATAAACTTAGGTTCTCGATACATATCTTTAATTTTTGTTTCTAATAATTGTTTATTTTGTAAATAATAGTCTAAATTATTTTTTAACCCAGACAAAATCGCTTCATATGCACCAACTAAGACTTTTCCAGTAAATCGTCCCGTTTCAGCATCATATGATTTGAACGCTGATTCTCCAAGTAAGTCATCTATTAATTCAAATGTAGTTTTAAATCGTTCTATTTCATTTTCAAAATTTATATCTGTATTATCAAGAATCGAAATAATTTCATTTGTCAAGAAGTCATGAAAATTTTCTGATTGTCTAACATTAAAGTCAGAATGCATAATAACAAAGTATTTAACAATCATCTCCATAAGGCCTTGAGCATCTAAATCCTTATTTGATAATGGTAATGTATTTTTAAAATGTATATCCTGACTTAATTGCTGTAAATGTTCAAATTTATCTTCATCTTTCATAATAAGAATACAATTACGTATTTCTTGCTCACTAAGTTGTGTCCCCCCAGTATTTAATCTTTGAAACATTTCATATTGAGCAAAGCCATCACTAGCTTTATCAATGATAATAATCATGATCTTAGCACGTTTTATAAATCTACGTTGTGCTTCAGTTAAAGAGTTTATACCATCATTGGAAGATTCACTCCATTTTTTCCCTTCAAGTTTTGATAAAAATTTTGTTTCAATTAAAGGCTCTGAAGGGAAATCAGTTAACAATCCCATAAACTTAAAGAGTGTAGATAAACGTTGTAAGCCATCTATCAAATTCCATGTACCATCTTCATTTTGGTAAACATAAATTGGTGGTAATGGAATTCCTAATAATATTGATTCTATAAAATTAGATTGTTGAGTTATATCCCATCTAAATAGTCTTTGATAATTAGGGTTGATAATTATATCTGAATCACGATACATATTAGCAATTTCACCAATAGACATAGAATAAGAGTCAGTCTTAATAGACTTTGATAATTTATCAATTTGTTCTTGTAGCAACATCTTTCCTCTCCTTTAGTTAATATTATAACTACACAAAGAAACCATATAATGATTAATTAATCAAAACATTTTAGTTTTTTCACAATTTTTATAATACTAATAAAAAATTAGAGTAGAGTATCAAAAAAATATATTTACTTACGTTAGACAACCTAACTCTACAGATAAAATTTCTATATTCTACGTTTATACTCTAATTTAAGTTTATCATAAAGTAGTTGGACCAAAAAGTAAAACAAATTAATAAAACCAGCTAGATTAACTATTTTGCTGGTTTTAATTTATGATAATAAAAGAATTATATTTAATGCTTAGTAAACAATCTGCGCACTATCGTTTGTAATTTAGGGGTTAATACAATAGCAACCACAATACCTGCGGCACTTGTAATCAAGGAGTATTGAATTTTGCTAGCTGCTACGGCAGCACTTTCAAGAACAAACCACCATGCAAGGAAATAGCCAAAAGCTGTCCAAATCGCACCGATGATAAGAGCTACCAAGATTCGACCAAAGGATGCAGTAGGTTTATTTATAGATGGTGGCAAATAGCCTGCAGTCAAACCACCTACAATAAGGCCTGCAATCCCTTTAATAAAGAAAGAGAATACGATGTATTGTGTATGACCACCAAAGAGATCAAATAGTGCAGAGCCGATTGCCGCACCTAAACCACCATATAAACCACCAAATAGAATTGATGTCGTAAAGAGAGCCGCTGAACCAAGATGCACCATGGCACCACCAGGCACTTCAATGCGAATTGTTGTTGCCACTGCACACAAAGCGGCAATAAAGCCAATATATACTATATCACGAGTCTTTAATTTCATAGCCAAAATCCTCTCTTACTAAACAAATAACTATACTCAGTATAGCAGATGATGTGTACTATAAAAATACCGAGTTTATAGGAATTAAAATATTTGCAACAGAATGGAACAAGTTAAAAACAGCACCTATACAATAGTATAGATGCTGTTTTTTATTTTATATCATATATCAATTAGATTTTTGCTCGTTTCAAACGAAGCGAGTTACCTACGACTGTTACAGAGCTAAATGCCATCGCTGTACCCGCAATCATTGGATTTAATGCACCTATTGCGGCCAACGGAATACCGATACAGTTAAAGATCAATGCCCAGAATAGGTTTTGTTTAATGTTGGTCATTGTCTTACGGCTGAGGCGTACAGCTTGCACCAGTGTATGCAAATCATTACGTACGAGAACGATATCCGCCGCCTCTACTGCAATATCTGTACCACTGCCAATAGCAAAACCAATATCTGCCGTAACGAGAGCAGGAGCATCATTGATACCGTCACCAACCATCCCCACTACAAGACCTTTATCTTGCAATTCTTTTACCTTGCTAGCCTTATCTTGAGGCAATACTTCAGCTATAACATGAGTAATACCTGCTTGCTTAGCAATATATTGAGCAGTTCGACGATTATCACCTGTAAGCATCCATACATCAATACCTTGAGCATGTAACTCTTTTACAACCTCAATAGTTTCTGGACGTAATTCGTCTTCTACAGCCCACAAAGCACTAACAACTCCATCTACAGCTAGAACAGATACAGAAGCACCTTGTTCTTCAAATTGTAAAATATCTTCTTGAACCGCTGTTAAATCATAACCTAGTTCATTCATCCAACGACTGTGCCCAAGTTGTACGGATACGCCTTGGTATGCACCTTGTAACCCTTTACCTGGTACATCAGCAAAACTTTCAAGTTCAACAGCTTTACCTTTATAGCCATGATCTTCACCATAGTAAACCATGGCCTTTGCAATCGGATGAGATGTACCACTTTCAAGAGCCATCATAATAGACATATTAGTACTTTCATCACCATTATAATTTTTAAAAGCCGTCACATCCAATACACCCTGTGTAAGGGTACCGGTTTTATCCATAACAATGGCATCGAGTTTACCCGCTTTTTCAAGATATTCTGCACTCTTGATGAGCACACCGTGTTCCGCACCAAGGCCAGACCCAACCATGATAGATGTTGGTGTAGCAAGGCCAAGCGCACAAGGACATGCGATAACCAGTACCGCTGTTGCATTAATGAGAGCAACGTTAATAGAATCTCCCATAATGAAGTACCACACAAGACCTGTCAAAACAGCAAGGCCAATAACGGTCGGTACAAAATATTGAGCCACGATATCTGCAATACGTTGAATACTAGCCTTGGAGGTTTGTGCCTCTTCTACAACCTTGATAATTTGAGACAACATCGTATCGGAACCGATACGCTTGGCTTCCATGGTAAAAGCACCACTTAGGTTTATAGTAGCACCAATAACTTCAGAACCAACTTGTTTTTCTACCGGTAAGCTTTCACCGGTCAGCATAGCCTCATCTACTGTGGAATATCCCTCAGTAATCGTGCCATCAACAGGGATCTTTTCACCTGCACGAACTTGTAAAATATCACCGGCTACCACCTTAGATGTAGGGATATCAATAAATTCTCCATCACGCAACACATGAGCCGTTGCAGGTTGTAAGGCAATCAATTTTTGAAGTGCTTCGGAGGTACGGCCTTTTGCAATCTCTTCTAAGAGTTTACCAAGAAGGATAAAGGTAATGAGCCACGCAGAGGTTTCAAAATATATTCCATGAGGGCCTAATTCAGGGTGAAATTGCCAGTTATAGATACTGAATAGATAAGCTACCGTCGTGCCCATTACTACGAGTACATCCATCGTAAGCGCCCCATTTTTCACTGCACTCCAGGCGCTCTTATAGAACATGAGACCAGGACCGAACTGAGCAATAGTAGCAAGAACAAACTCTACCCATACAGGCAATGCCTGAATACCAAATCGATGTAAGGTCATATTAATCATCATCGGTACCGCCATACAGGCGGCAATAATAAGGCGTGTAATATGAGGTTTTAAGTTAACCTTTTCTATTTCTTGCTTTGTTTCGTCTGCTTCTGCAGCACCAAAACCAATATTTGTAATGGCATCAATAATCTGTTGTGAATCTATAGTAGCGCCATCTTTATATTCAACGCTCCCCTTTCGAGTTAAGAGGTTAACCTTAACAGATTCTACGCCATCAAGTTTAGAAACAACATTTTCAACACGTTTTACACAGGCTGCACAGTGCATACCTGTAATATCAAATTCTTGTTTTTTTACGCTCATATTCACAGGCCTTTCTACTCTGTAGATATATCTTATCTTACAACTTACTATATTATTACAAATTCGTACTATATTTTGTATTTATGTACTTAAATATACGTCTAAACATCTATCTATAAAAAGCTATATATCCTATTGTAAATAAAATAGCCATAAACAAGTTCACTAAGAATGTTTCAATATATTTTAAAACTTCAATATATGAACATATTACATGACTAACTACTCATATATCTACATTTAATAATAACATAAATTCTCATTACGTCAATATCCTACCAAATATAGAGGCTATTTCTTTTTTATAAGGGAATTAACCGCTTTTACCTATACATAGCCTTCATAAATAGATTATAATAAAGTGATGATGAATAAACATAAACTTTGATTCCAAAGGAGGTGAATATATGTCTGAATCAATAAGCCCTATGGTAGAATTTACTTCGGTAGCGAAAGAATTTCGCCATGAATATGTTGTTGAAAAATCACGGTTTATAACAACAGTATATCCTTGCAAGACTGAAGAGGAAGCCCAAACCTTTATAAGCCGCATCAATAAAGAATTCTGGGATGCGCGCCATAACTGCACAGCCTATACATTAGGCCCACAGCAAGAACAACAACGATCTTCCGATAATGGAGAACCATCAGGTACAGCAGGTAAACCAATGCTAGAAGTACTCAAAAAGACTGGCATTACCAATGTAGCTGTCGTCGTAACACGTTATTTTGGAGGTATTAAATTGGGCGCTGGTGGCTTGATTCGGGCCTATTCACACTCCGTTGCGGAAACCTTACGTCTTGCGCCTAAAGAACTACATACAACACGAACCCGACTACAAGCAAAGATTGACTATTCGCTGTATGGAGCAGTAGAAAGATATTTACAGGACGAAAAATTACATTATGAAGCAAGCTTTGGTGAATATGTAGACATTACAATTCTAATACCACCTACTGATGTAGAGCGCATACAAAAAGAGCTCCAAGACATAAGTCATGGAGCTGCTACTTGTACTGTATTAGATTCTATTGAGGTGGTACTACCACTAGATAAATAATCTAGTTAGTAGATTCCAAACTTTTAATTGCCGTTATTAACTAAACCGGCTATGCCTTGACCGAGTTCACGACGTTTTTCCTTAGTCATAGGATAAGGCCATACTCGTTCTAATTGTTTTTTCCGGCTAATTTTATTACGAGCCGTCATTAATCTACGTGCTTCCCAATTACGAATTGCTTGACCTAAGGTTCTTTTTACCACGCCCATAGTAGTACCTACTTTCTTAACTCTTGTTGTATATCAAAATTTGTGATAAGTATAGAAAGATAATTTAAAACTCAATTTACTTTCTATTACTTTGTTGAATTTAGTATATATAGCATTTTATTAAATGTGAAATGACCGTTACTTAGTTCGTTATAATTTTTATTTATCATATTATGTGTATAATAGGGAGATTCTATGGATACATCTTACTACCACAATTTTATTACCCTCGTTCAAACGGGCAATATGACACAGGCCGCAGAGATTCTTCATATTACACAACCAGCGTTAAGTAAGCAGTTGAAATATTTAGAGGCTGAATTTGGGGCTCAATTAATCAACATTAAACGCGGCCAACGAGGATCAAACTTGCAATTAACAGATGCTGGTAAAATCTTCTACGAAAAAGCGCAACAACTCTGCTCTATTGAAGAATCTACATATAATGCTGTACAACAATTGAATTCACGCATTGAAGGTACTTTACGTATTGCGACGTCTGCATCTCGTTCAACGCCAATCGTACAGCAATATTTACCAGCTTTTTCCATGAAATATCCATCTGTCCATTTTGAAATTTATGAAGGACTTATGACAAATGTAGTGACCCAACTCATCAACGGTAGCGCCGAATTAGGTATCGCCAATATTCAAATGGTAGATATCGATAAATTCGATATTCTGCTTACCCAAGAAGAGCATTTATACGCTATTTTCCGCCGTGATGTATTCTGGACAGATCGTGAGCATGATACCATCACGTGGGAAGACATAAAAAAATGTCCTCTATCCCTTTCTGGTGGCTCTGTTCGAATGATTATGCAGTCTAGCTTAACAGATATGGAGCAACTTAATGCGGTAGCTATAACTACAACAAAAAGCTCAGCTATTGAGTGGGCCTCTTCTGGTCGTACAGTTTCTTTAGTCCCAATGGACGCTAAGGAACTCATCAATCATCGCAAAATGGCCCGCATCAAATTGCCAGAATTCTCGGGGGATTTCAAAAAAGCTTTTATCACACTTAAAGGCCATGCACTTTCCCCAGTAGCACAGCAATTTATTGACTTCTACAAAGCATATGTATAATCATAATTATACATATTATTACCATACTATGACATTAACAGTCTATATAATTGGCATCTATGTAATTATAGACCTCAATTCAATACATAAGAAAAGACCTAGTACTGAATGTGCTAGGTCTTTTTGTATCATATCCTATATAACGACAATTCTTATGGTTGTTTAAGTTTGTCGTACATATAATGCTGTTTGTTATACGTGATGAACAGCACCTACAATATCAGTGATGCTGTTAAGATTATATTGTTCTACATATTCGCTCATTTCACGGGCAATACGTGAAATTGCTGTTGGATCTACCATCGTAGCTGTACCAACTTGAACGGCTTGCGCCCCTGCCATCATAAATTCGATAGCATCTGTGCCAGTCATGATACCACCAAGACCAATAATAGGAATAGTTACCCCTTTATAAACTTGGTGCACCATGCGAAGAGCCACGGGCTTTACGGCTGGGCCAGATAATCCACCGTAAGTATTACCCAATACAGGCTTACGACGGTGAATATCTATAGCCATGCCCAACAAGGTATTAATTAGACTTACTCCATTACCACCGCCTGCTTCAACAGCCTTTGCGATTTCTACAATGTCTGTTACATTTGGTGAAAGCTTAACGATAACAGGTTTATCCGTTACCTTACGAACCGCTTTAGTTACCGATTCAACGACCTTTGGATCTACGCCAAAGGCCATGCCTTCACATTCTACATTTGGGCAAGATACGTTGACTTCTAATCCTGCAATGCCATCTACAGATAATGTCTCTGCCATCCATGCAAATTCATCAATTGTACCAGCAGACATATTCGCTAGCAATGGTACATCATATTTCTTAAGCTCTGGTAGAATTTCTCTAACAAAATGTTCAGCTCCAGGATTTTCAAGACCAATACAGTTCAATACGCCAGATGGTGTTTCTGCAATGCGAGTACCAGGATTGCCATGACGTCCTTTTGGTGTTAAACCTTTTACGGAGATAGCTCCTACCTCATTGCTAAGGTCTAAATACCCAGCATACTCAGGGCCATTACCAAAGGTGCCAGATGCAGCGATAATAGGATTTTTCATCTTAATACCGCAGTAATCAACAGCAAGCTTTGGATTAGGCGTAACGGTGTTATTTAAATCGCGTTCACGCATTAAAAGAACACCTCCTCAGCTGGGAATACAGGACCATCTTTACAAACTTTATAACGTTTGCCACCGGCACCATCACAAGCGCAACCTAAGCAACCGCCCGTACCACATCCCATGCGCTCTTCTAAAGATACTTGGCATGGCACATTGAGTTCTTTAGCCACTTGTGCTACGCCTTTCATCATAGGCATAGGACCACAAGTCATAACAGAAGTAAACGAATTAGCATTAATTAGGTCAGGCATGATTGCTGTAGGGAAGCCTTTTGTACCTACGCTACCATCATCAGTAGTGATGTGGACTTGAACAGGCGTATCTTTAAATAAATCAGCCCAGAAGGTTTCGCTTTCATTTCTAAAACCAAGAATAACTTGTGCTTCTTCATCTTTTTGCAAATGGGATGCGATACATAGCATCGGTGCAATACCAACGCCACCGCCAACGAGAAGCATATTATTAGATGTTACAAACGGTTCGCCCAAAGGACCTAAACAATCTAATGTATCACCAGGCACGAGACGTGTCATAATTTCAGTCCCCTTACCTACGACGCGATACAAAAGGGTAA
>ERZ1106969.1891-NODE-1891-length-12614-cov-15.403376_pt1 | contig 12614 bp, 9 predicted proteins | sample MGYA00403685_ERZ1106969 | MGnify/ENA primary metagenome ERZ1106969 (study PRJEB35170, sample SAMEA104062416) | human gut metagenome | biome: human gut; feature: human-associated habitat; material: faeces | place: Denmark | collected 2012-05-18 ... | reverse complement strand
GTTCTCAATATGGTTTAGAAGCAATCGAAAAATATGGTGCATTAAAGGGCGGTCTTCTTGCGGTATGGAGGATACTTCGCTGTAATCCTTTTTCCCACGGAGGCTATGACCCTGTACCGTAAAGACAGGAATGTACTTGAAAATTGAATATTGATCGATCGAAGGAACCTCCTGTCATTTATGGATTCTAGGAGGAAATGAACTTGGAAATGATTTTAGCGACAAAGAGTAGCACTCCTATCATTGGTCAGCTTGCGACCGTTATGGGATGGATCATGGATGGTATTTACAGATTGCTGAATATCTTTGGAATTCAGAATATCGGTCTTTGTATTATCATCTTCAGTATCCTTATTTATGCTCTTATGACCCCACTGCAGATTAAACAGCAGAAATTCTCTAAGCTGAGTGCGATCATGCAGCCGGAACTTCAGAAAATTCAAAAGAAGTACAAGGGAAAAAACAACGATACTGCTGCAATGCAGAAAATGCAGGAGGAAACACAGGCTGTATATCAGAAATACGGCGTATCTCCTACAGGAAGCTGTGTACAGCTTGCAATCCAGTTCCCTATTTTGATGGCCTTATATCAGGTAATTTATAAAATTCCGGCATATGTAGGAAGTGTAAGGGATATCCTTGCATCTGCAGTTACCAGTATTACAGGTGTAAACGGATATACAGATATCCTTCAGCAGTTTATCACAGATAATAAGATGACAAGAGTTCAGCTTATTATGGATGGAAGTAAAGCTACAAGTAATTCAGTCACAGACTTTTTGTATGCATTATCACCTTCCCAGTGGAAAACACTTGCTGAGACAAGCCAGTTTGCAGGATTTACTGATACGCTGAACAGCACTGCAAAAGAGATTTCACATGTGCAGAATTTCTTTGGTCTGAATATCGCTGATCAGCCACTGACTTATATTAAAGCAGCTTTTGTAGGTGGATCTGCTCTTCTTGCTATCGTTGCGATTCTTATCCCGATTCTTGCGTGGGCTACACAGATGATCAACTTAAAACTGATGCCTCAGGCAGCACAGCAGAGCGGCGATTCACAGCAGGATGCAATGATGAACTCCATGAAGACAATGAATATGGTAATGCCGTTGATGTCAGCAGTATTCTGTTTCACATTCCCTGTAGGTCTTGGTATTTACTGGGTAGCAAGTGCTGCAGTAAGAAGTGTGCAGCAGGTTGTTATCAATAAAAAGATGGATAAGATCCAGATTGAAGACCTGATCAGTGAGAATATGAAGAAGATGGAAAAGAAGCGTGAGAAAGCGGGACTTCCACCTCAGAAGATTACAAATCAGGCCCATCAGAGCGCCAAGAATATCAATAAGATTGAAAAAGGCAGCAGCAATACAAATGTTGAGACAAGAGCCAAGAAGGTTGAAGAAGCTTACAAAGACGCTGCGAATGCAAAACCTGGCAGCATTACTGCAAAGGCCAATCTGGTAAAAGCATTTGATGAGCGTAATAAGAAGAAGTAGTCAGGAACGGAGGGGTTGGCATGGAGGATTATATCCAGTTTTCAGCGAAAACAAAGAGTGAAGCAATTACAAAAGCATGTATCGAGCTTGGCGTATCCAGTGACCAGCTTGAGATTCAGGTAATAAGTGAAGGCAGCAACGGATTTTTCGGAATCGGAAGCAAGCCTGCAGTAATTAAGGTTCGTAAGATTGAGCCGGTTTCTGAGGAAGAAGAAATGAAGGAGATCGTAGAGACAGTGAAACTCGATTCCTTCAAAGAGGAAGCCCCGGTTCAGGAAGAAAAGAAAACGGAAGCTATAAAACCGGTAAAGAAAGAAATCAAAGAGCCGAAAGCTGTTTCTGAGAAACCAAGACAGCCAAAACCTGTAAAGGAAAGGGCTGCAAAAGAAAAACAGCCGAGAGAATTCAGAGAGCCAAAAGAGAAACAAGTCAGAGAAAAGACGGCTAAACCAGCAAAGCCTGTTGAGATCCTTACAGATCCGGAAGAGATTAAAGAAGTAGAAAACAGAGCAAAGGTATTCCTTCTTGATGTATTTGCGTCCATGAATCTTGGAGAAGTAGAGATTACATCTGAATATAACACAACGGACGGAAGTCTGGAAGTTGACTTTGAAGGCGAAGATATGGGAATCCTTATCGGCAAGAGAGGCCAGACTCTGGATTCTCTTCAGTATCTGACGAGTCTTGTGGTAAATAAAGGTAAATCAAATTACATTCGTGTAAAACTTGATACAGAAGATTACCGCAAGCGCCGTAAAGAAACTCTTGAGAACCTTGCAAGAGGTATTGCTTATAAAGTAAGAAAAACCCGCAAGCCGGTTATTCTTGAGCCAATGAATCCTTATGAGAGAAGAATTATCCATTCTGCTCTTCAGGGAAATAAATTCGTTGAGACAGTCAGTGAGGGTGAAGAGCCTTACCGTCATGTAGTGGTAAAATTAAAAAGAAATTAATAATATGACTGCTTCATTGCAGATATGAAAAAAGAATGTTATTCTAGGTGAAAGCGTGAATAACACGTAACTTTGCGTGTGTACTTTTGCCTGGAGTAACATTTTTATTTTACGGAAAGTCTTGTATATATACCAGAGAGATTACACACTTGCAGAAAAAAATAACAGTAGTCAGTGTGATTTTCCTGTTATGTATATAAGATGACAGAATTATTGTAACAGTCTACTGTTCCGCAGGGGCGGAACTATTATAGAACAGGCAAGTGAGGAGAAAAAAATGGAAACAACAATCGCAGCAATTTCCACAGCCATGAGTGCGTCCGGAATCGGAATCATCCGTATCAGCGGCGAGAATGCCATGGATGTGATTTCCCGTATCTACAGATCAAAAGGCGGGAAGAAAAAAATAAAAGAAGTTCCGACTCATACCATTCATTATGGATATATTTATGATGGAGAGGAACTGATTGATGAGGTTCTGGTAATGATTATGCATGCACCGAGGACTTTTACAGGAGAAGATACAGTAGAAATAGACTGTCATGGTGGTGTATATGCTATGCAGAGGGTTTTGGATACAGTGCTGAAAAATGGTGCCGAAATTGCAGAACCAGGAGAATTTACCAAACGTGCCTTCCTGAACGGACGGATGGATCTGTCCCAGGCAGAGGCTGTTATGGATGTTATACAGGCGAAAAATGAATATGCGCTTCGCAGTTCCATGGATCAGTTAAGAGGTTCTGTGCAGAAAGCAATCCGAGATATCAGAGAAAAGCTGATTTATCACATTGCATATATAGAATCGGCACTGGATGATCCGGAACATATCAGTCTGGATGGATATCCCCAGGAACTTCTGGAAGTTGTGGATAATGAACAGAAAGAAGTGAAGCGCCTGTTGAAAACTTCTTCTGACGGAAAGATGATCCAGGAGGGAATCCAGACAGTTATCCTCGGAAAACCAAATGCCGGAAAATCCTCACTGTTAAATCTTCTGATCGGAGAAAACAGGGCTATTGTGACAGATATTGCAGGAACGACCAGAGACATTCTGGAGGAATATATCACACTTCATGGAATATCTCTGAAGATTATTGATACAGCCGGAATCCGGGAAACAAAGGATATTGTGGAAAAAATAGGGGTAGACAGAGCCAGAGAAATGGCACAGAAAGCAGATCTGATTCTTTATGTAGTGGATTCTTCTGTTCCGCTTGACGAAAATGATGAAGAAATCATGGAAATGCTTACTGGAAAAAAGGCGATTATCCTGTATAATAAAACTGATCTTCAGCCGGAAATCCAGCCGGAAATCCTGAAAGAAAAAACAGGACATCCGGTAATTCCGATTTCTGCAAAAGAAGAAAAAGGCATTACAGAACTGGAAGAACAGATTAAAGATATGTTTTTTGGAGGAGAGATTTCCTTTAATGATGAGGTATATATTACAAATGCCCGTCATAAAGCAGCATTGGAAGAGGCTGACAGAAGCCTTGATCTGGTCAGAAACAGTATCGAAATGGGAATGCCGGAAGATTTCTTTTCTATAGATCTTATGAATGCATATGAAAATCTGGGTAAAATCCTCGGAGAGTCTGTTGGTGAAGATCTGGTAAATGAGATATTCAGCAAGTTTTGCATGGGTAAATAAAAATCAAAAATCGCCTTCGGCGATTTTTGAAAGAATAGGATGAGCAGTTGTAAAATAAAAGGAGACAAAATGAGAACGTTAGTAGAAGATTATGATATTATTGTAGTCGGTGCCGGTCATGCCGGATGTGAAGCAGCACTTGCGGGCGCGCGCCTGGGCCTGAATACAGTGATGTTTACTGTAAGTGTAGACAGTATCGCATTAATGCCATGTAACCCGAACGTAGGCGGCAGTTCCAAAGGCCATCTGGTAAGAGAGCTTGATGCCCTGGGCGGTGAAATGGGAAAAAATATTGACAAGACCTTTATCCAGTCCAAAATGCTTAACTGTTCCAAAGGACCTGCAGTGCACTCCTTACGTGCGCAGGCTGACAAACAGGCATACAGCAATGAAATGAGAAAAACGCTTGAAAATACACCTAATCTGACTATTAAACAGGGAGAAGTAACAAAACTTCTGGTCGAGGACGGAAAGATTACAGGGGTAAAAACATATTCCGGTGCAACTTATAACTGTAAAGCTGTGGTCCTCTGTACAGGAACTTATTTAAAAGCAAGATGTATTTACGGTGATGTAAGTAATTATACAGGACCAAACGGACTGCAGGCAGCCAACTATCTGACTGATTCTCTGAAAGAGCTGGGAATTGAAATGTTCCGTTTTAAAACAGGAACACCTGCCCGTATTGCCGGAAATACAATTGACTACAGTAAAATGGAGGAACAGTTTGGAGATGAGAGAGTTGTACCATTTTCATTCTCAACTAATCCGGAAGATGTTCAGATAGAGCAGAAATCCTGCTGGCTGACATATACAAATGAGAAAACTCATGAGATCATTCGTGCAAACCTTGACCGTTCTCCATTGTATTCCGGTATGATCGAAGGAACCGGTCCGCGTTATTGCCCGTCAATTGAAGATAAAGTAGTCCGTTTTGCAGATAAGAATCGTCATCAGGTATTTATTGAGCCAGAAGGTCTCTATACAAATGAGATGTATATTGGTGGAATGTCCAGCTCTCTGCCGGAAGATGTGCAGGAAGAAATGTATCATTCCGTACCGGGACTGGAACATGCAAAAATCGTAAAAAATGCATATGCCATCGAATATGACTGTATTAATCCACGTCAGTTATATCCTACACTGGAATTTAAGAAAATCAAAGGACTGTTCAGCGGCGGTCAGTTTAACGGAAGCTCAGGGTATGAAGAAGCAGCGGCGCAGGGACTGATCGCAGGAATTAATGCTGCTCTGGAAGTTAAAGGTCAGGAACAGCTGATTCTTGACCGTTCTGAGGCTTATATTGGTGTTCTTATTGATGATCTGGTAACAAAAGAAAACCATGAGCCATACAGAATGATGACCAGCAGAGCGGAGTACAGATTACTTCTCCGACAGGACAATGCGGATCTGAGACTTCGTAAAAAGGGATATCAGGCAGGGCTCATCAGTGAAGAGGATTATCAGAAAATCCTTACGAAAGAAGAACAGATAAAAACAGAGATCAGCAGAGTAGAACATACAAATATCGGAGCAAACAAAGAGGTTCAGACCCTTCTGGAAAGCTATAACAGCACACCGCTGAAATCTGGAACTACTCTGGCAGAACTGATCCGCCGTCCGGAACTTTCTTATGAAGCAATCAAACCACTTGATAAAGAACGTCCGGAGCTGCCATGGGATGTACAGGAACAGGTTGACATTAACATCAAGTATGATGGATATATCCGCAGACAGTTAAAACAGGTAGAACAGTTTAAGAAACTGGAAGCAAAGAAAATCCCGACAGATCTTGATTATGAGAAAGTTGGAAGCCTGAGAATCGAAGCACGTCAGAAACTGGAAGCATACAGACCGATTTCAATCGGACAGGCTTCCCGAATTTCAGGAGTTTCTCCTGCTGATATATCAGTTTTACTGGTGTATCTTTCCAGTACGAAATAATTAATATAATACGCTTTAATGTGCTTATAAAAACAAGAAATTGGCAAAAAATATTAAAATAGTGCATAAAAGAGTAAAATAACGGACTGTAAATAACAGATTAAATCATAAAAGCACATAAAACAACCCTGTAAAATATACAAAAATAAATAAATAAAGGTAGAAAAAGGAGAATAATACATGCCGTATAATCTGACGACATTGGAAAATGGATGCAGAGAACTGGGTATAGAGCTGAGCCAGAAGCAGAAAAATCAGTTTATCCAGTTTTATGAATTTCTGGTAGAAAAAAATAAGGTTATGAATCTGACAGGTATTACTGAGTTTGAGGAAGTACTTACAAAGCACTTTCTTGACAGTCTTGCCTGTGTAAAAGCCATTGATATGACAAAAGTAAAAACAATTATGGACATCGGTACAGGTGCCGGATTTCCAGGTGTGCCTTTGAAAATTGCTTTTCCACATCTGGAGGCATGTCTGCTGGATTCTCTGAAAAAGAGGGTAAACTTCCTTGAGGAAAGTTTTGAGCTTCTTGGATTAGAAGGGATTAAGGCGATTCATGGAAGAGCAGAAGAGTATGCAAAAAATAAAGAGTATCGTGAGAAATATGATCTCTGTGTATCCAGGGCAGTATCAAACCTTGCAACTCTGTCAGAATATTGTCTTCCTTATGTAAAGACAGGAGGAACTTTCATTTCCTATAAATCAGGAACTGTACAGGAAGAGGCAGAAGAAGCAGAGAAAGCAATCAATATCCTCGGTGGTCAGGTGAAAGACATCACATACTTTAAATTGCCGGACTCCGAGATTGACCGATCCCTTGTCATTATAAATAAGAAAAAATCTACACCTGGAAAGTATCCGCGTAAAGCAGGAACACCATTAAAAGAACCATTGTCATAATAAATCTATGTATAGTTGTCTCATGAAATCTTCTGGCAAAAAATGCCGAGATTTCGGGACAGCTATTTTTTTCAAACAAACATCACAGAATAATCACACTTTTATCCTAATTTCATCACAACTTCATCATAAACTATTTTTATAGAGATGTCCTCGGGTTCCCCCATTCTCTGTTTCACCTGGGGACATTTTCTATATTTTATTTTGGCAAAAATTAAGAGGAGGAGAACACATTGATTGAAGTAAACAATCTGGTTAAACGATATGGTAACCATACGGCAGTTGACCACCTTTCCTTTAAAATAGAGAAAGGCAAAATCTATGGATTTCTGGGACCAAACGGTGCAGGAAAATCCACTACAATGAATATGATAACCGGATACATCGCATCCACCGAAGGAACCGTCAAAATTGACGGACACGATATCCTCGAAGAACCGGAAGCGGCAAAGAAATGTATCGGTTATCTGCCTGAACAGCCACCGGTCTATTTTGATATGACTGTCCTGGAATACATGAAATTTGTGGCAGATCTCAAGAAAATCCCAAAAGATAAAAAAGCAAACATGATCGAAGAAGTCATGGATATGGTAAAGATTTCAGACATGAGAAACCGTCTGATAAAGAACCTGTCAAAAGGTTACAGACAGAGAGTTGGTCTTGCTGAGGCGATTATGGGGTATCCGGAGGTGATCATCCTGGATGAGCCGACAGTAGGTCTTGACCCTAAACAGATTATTGAAATCCGAACCTTAATTAAAGAATTAAAAAAGAAACATACCGTTATTCTCAGCTCGCATATACTTTCTGAAGTAAGCGCGGTATGCGATTACGTGCTGATCATTTCTCATGGAAAACTGGTAGCAAGCGATACTCCTGAGAATCTTGGAAAACTTGCAGAGGGATCCAATACTCTGGAGATGCTTATTAAAGGTGAAAAAACACAGATCAGGCAGGCTCTCGAGGGAATCGAGGGAGTCAACAGCGTAACAATGGAAAAAGATGAGAAACAGAATCTCTGGAGTGTGAAAGTTTCAACAGAGGAGCAGAATGACATTCGGGAAGAAGTATTCTACAAAATGTCGGAGATTAACAGCCCAATCTATGAGATGAAGTCCAGGAAAGTATCACTGGAGGAAATCTTCCTTGAACTTACTGCATCCGATAAACCAATATCTGCAGACGAAGTCCCAAATACACCTGAAGATAAAGATACTGATGCCGGTAAATCAAACGAGACAAACGTAAAACAGACATCAGCAGAAATACCGGAAGAACAGAATAATGATAAAGGGGGAGAGAAATAACCATGACAGCTATATATAAAAGAGAGCTGAAAAGTTACCTGACATCCATGGTAGGATATTTATTTATCTTTTTCATTCTTGTACTGACAGGTATTTATTTTTCAGCATATCAGCTTTCAGCAGCATATCCGAAATTTGAATACACCTTAAGTGCAATTACCTTTGCATTCCTGATCGGAGTACCGATTTTGACTATGCGTGTACTTGCAGAGGAAAGAAAACAGAAAACAGATCAGCTGCTTCTGACAGCACCGGTTTCTGTGAGCGGTATTGTAATAGGTAAATATCTTGCACTGGTAACTGTATTTGCTGTTCCGATGGCAGTTATGTGTACTTATCCGCTGATTATGTCCAGGTTTGGCACAGTAGAGTTTGCATCTGCATATACAGCAGTCCTGGGATTCTTTCTCCTGGGATGTGCAAATATTGCAATCGGTGTATTTATGTCAGCATTAACTGAGAGCCAGGTAATTGCAGCGGTACTCACATTTGTTTTCTTATTTGCATTTTACATGATGAATGGTATTTCTTCATTCTTCTCTCAGACATCTATGTCGACATGCGTGACATTTGGGTTATTGATCCTAGCAGCAGCCATCATTATCTATACCATGATCAAGAATATTCTGATCTCAGCAGCGATCGGTGTGATCGGAGAAGTGGCACTGATTATTATTTATGTAGTAAAATCCAGTATTTTTGAGGGCGGTATTCAGAAAGTCCTGGATGTGTTTAATCTGAGCGGACACTTTGATAATTTTACAAGTAACATCTTTGATATAAAAGGAATTGTATATTTTCTTTCTGTGATCGCAGTATGCCTGTTCCTTACAACACAGTCTATTTTGAAGAGACGCTGGAATTAGTGGGGAGGTGAAAGAAAATGAAACTGAAAGAAAAGATGAAAAATAATAAGCATAAAAAATTTGACAAAAAGAAACTGATTGGCACCATCAGTAAGAAGCATATCAAAAACGGCTCTTACACAATGGTTATGTCAGTGGTATTTATTGCAGTAGTTGTAGTGCTCAACATGATCGTAAATGCGATTCCGTCCAAATATTCAGAAATTGATATCAGCAGCCAGAAACTCTACAGTATTGGTGATGATACAAAAGCAATGCTGAAAGATCTGGACAAGGACGTAACAATTTACCAGATTGCACAGAGCGGTTCTGAAGATGAAAATATTACCAATCTGCTTAAGAAATATGAAGATGAATCCAAGCATATTAAAGTAGAGCAGAAGGATCCTGTAGTAAATCCTAAATTTGTAACGGAATATACAAGTGATGATCTTTCTGCAAACAGTCTGATCGTTGTATGCGGCGACAGAAATAAAGTCATTGATTACAACAATATCTATGAGAGCACAATTGATTATCAGACCTACAGCTCTCAGACTACCGGTTTCGACGGTGAAGGTCAGATCACAAGTGCAATCGGATATGTAACATCCGAAGATCTCCCGATCCTTTATACACTCGAGGGACATGGTGAGAAGGAGATGGATTCTACTATCAAAGAAGACATCGAGAAGGCAAACATGGATATTCAGTCTCTGAATCTTCTTACAGAGGGAAGTGTTCCGGATGATGCAGACTGCCTGTTCATTGATTCTCCATCCACAGATATTTCAGAAGATGAAAAGACTGCTATTATTGATTATCTTGAAAATGGCGGAAAGGCGATGATTTTCTCTGATTATACAACAGAAGACCTGCCAAACTTTGATGCAGTTCTGGAAAACTATGGTGTTCAGAGAGAAGCTGGAATCGTATTTGAAGGTGATAATCAGCATTATGCAATGCAGATGCCATATTATCTGGTTCCGACTATAAACAGCACAGATGCAAGCTCTGAGACTGTTTCCGGAGGATATTATGTACTTGTACCATATGCACAGGGAATCAAAAAAATGGATGATGTAAGAGATACCGTAACGATCAACAGTATCCTCACCACATCAGACCAGGCATATTCCAAGACAGATCTGAACAGTGATACTCTGGAGAAAGAAGACGGAGACGAAGCTGGCCCATTTGATCTGGGAGTAAGCATCACAGAGACTCTGGATGATGACAAAGAAACGCAGATCGTATACTATTCAACTTCCAATCTGATGGAATCACAGGTAAATCAGATGGTATCCGGCGGAAATGAGAAGCTGATCATCGAATCCTTGAAGTGGATGACAGACACAGAAGACAGTGCAACCGTATCTATCCCATCCAAGAGCCTGTCTGTATCTTATCTGACACTTACAGACTATGATGCTGCATTCTGGAAGATCTGCACCATCGGTCTGATTCCTGGATTCTTCCTTGTTGTAGGGTTTGCAGTTTGGATGAAGAGGAGAAAAGCTTAAATGAAGAATAAAACTGTAAAAATGGTTCTTGCAGTTGTAGTTCTTGGTGTCTGCTGCGGGGCTTACGCAGGTGTAAAAACCTACGTAGCCCATCAGGAGCAGAAAGAATCCGAAGAAGATTCTGAAGAAAGCACAACTGTATTTACTGCATCAACAGATAACATTAAATCTCTGGATTTTATGGTTGATGATACAGAGACAACATTTGAAAAAGATGATGACAGTTGGGTAAAGAAAGACGAAACAGATTTTCCGGTAAATCAGACTACTCTGGACAGTGCAGCATCTGCTATTGCATCTGTCGATTCAGACAGAGTTCTGGAGGACGTAGATGATCTTTCAGAATATGGTCTGGACTCTCCGTCAAACACGATTAAGATTGTAACAAAATCTGATGAGGAAGATGGCGATGACATAACAACTACACTGTATGTGGGAGATGAAAATTCCTCCACCAGTCAGTATTATGTAAGAAAAGATGATGATGAGAAGACAGTATACCTGATAGATTCTTCCTGCGTAGAGCCGTTTACCAAATCATTGAATGATTATGCGCAGATGGAAGATTTTCCTGCAATTTCCAATACAGATACCATTACAAAAATTTCTGTACACGGCGATAATTCCTATGAATTATCAAAAGACGAAGATACAAGTACCTGGTCAGTAAAAGGCAGCGAGGATGAAGAAAAAGCAGACTCAGCTACCGTAAGTTCTCTGGTATCCTCATTCGGAAGCATGGCATATAGTTCACTTGCAGATTATAAATGTGACGACAAGAGCAAATATGGTCTGGATAAACCATATGCAACAATCACAGTAGATTATCAGGAAGAAGTTGCTGATGATGACACACAAGATGATACGACAGCTTCCGGTGAGACGGCAGATGAAGATGCTTCATCTGTGGAAGAAAACAGTGACGATGCTGAACAGGATACAGAATCAGATGAAAGCGTAAATGAAACTACGGATGAAACATCTGAGGCTGAAGATATTGACAGCGAAGAAGCAGGAGACGAAACATCAGAAAACTCAGACAGTGCATCAGACGATGAGGATTCTTCGGAAGAAGAAACTAAGATGGCAGATAAGCAGCTTACAATTCTTGTTGGAAATGAAACAGATGACAGCAGCAGATATGTCATGGTAAATGACAGCAATGAAGTCTATACGATGTCAACGGATACTCTGTCCGCGCTCACTGATAAATCAGAAGAAGACTTCTGGGATATGACAGTAAGTTATGTATCTTTAAACAGCCTCGGAAGCCTCAAAGTAAATTATCAGGGCAGTGATTATAAAGTAAATGTTTCACGTGAAACATCCACAGATGATGATGGAAACGATACAGAAACAGTTACCTATAAACTGAATGGTTCTGATCTGGATGAAACAACATTTACAACATTCTACAATAAACTGATCAACATGACAGCTCAGAAACGTCTGACAGATAAATATGAACCTGACGGTGATGCAGAACTGACAGCTACATTTACAGAAGAAGACGGTGATACACAGGAAGTTGCATACTATAGCTACGATACAAACTATTATGCAGCAGTGGTGGATAATAAAGTATATCTCGTAAATAAGATGAATGTAAAAGAACTGTTCACAGCATTTGAATCAGTTGTTGGAACAGAAGAAGATAGTTCAGATAAGACAGATTCAGACGAAGCAACAACAGATGATACTAAATCAGATTCAACAGATATGCCAGGTGAGAGCATAGAAGAGTCCGATGACAGTACATCTGAAACAGCCGGCATAACAAACGATTCTGATACATCCGAAGAGGAGAATACAGATTCTCAGGAAACGGACAGTACAGAAGAGTAAAAGAATAAACGAATCTATAAAAAAGTGAGGCAGGCATATAGAATTTCTTCCATATGCCTGCCTCACTTTTTGTTGTACTAGAGCGTGTCTGAAAAACATTTTAAATTGTTTATTTTAACCAAATTAATATTGAGGCGATACAAA